>OWIM01000035.1_pt1 | contig 86101 bp, 79 predicted proteins | sample 1732751 | NCBI WGS metagenome assembly OWIM01 (sample SAMN05065749, study PRJEB22554) | human gut metagenome | biome: ENVO:2100002; feature: ENVO:00000062; material: ENVO:00002003 | host: Homo sapiens | place: USA
CTTTATGAATTGAAGGAGATTTCCCCCTTCTTCTTTGCGGATGCAAATATAATAGCAAGGGCTATGTCAAACGCTGGCTGCTCGCCAACTTCAACCGTCCCGATGAGTATTGGCAGGAGTTAGTAAATTTGTCGCCGAACAGAGAGTTCGCCGATGATTTCAAAAAGAGGCTCACGCGTGCCGAAGCACGGCGCGATAGTTCCGTCAAGGGTCGGTACACGACGCGAGTAGCGATAGAGATCACGCTTGACACGTTTCAACGGTACGGTTGGGAGCTTACTCCAACGGAAACTCTACGCTGGAATACCAAGATGGAGAGCGAGGTCAAGCAGGTGCTGCACACCTACAACGCCATGCTCTCAGTCACCGGACTAAGCATAGCCGACCGCATCAAGCGCTTCCGTAATGCAACCGGTATTACCGAGCTCGACTGGGATACCGATTCCATCCGAAAAGAGCTGCAGCGCAACTCAAAAATATCTGGTAACGACGATTTCGAGCAAATTGTCAAAAAAATAGAGCAAAAGTGTTGGGCGATATTGTCCAAAAGCGGACATATCACCGAGCAAGGCAAAGAACTATATGAGAGAGATTAAATTCGACTTCAACAATATCGGAGGACTGGCGGAGATATACGCCATTCCTCCGTCAGACTTCCTCCGACTGCGTCACGACTACAACAACGACACCGACGCGCTGGAGTTGAAGTCTCGCGACAACATCATCGTGCTGCCTATCTATGGCGACCGCTCTTTCTGCTTCACAGAACAGAAGGGCACAGACGATGGCGGCGACTATTGGGATGTTACCATTGAGGGCGTTACTCCAAAGGTATGCCGCGACAATGCAGCTCTCCTTGAGAAGCTCGAGCGCGGCGAGTGGCTCGTTTTATCCATCGACCACAACGGCACTGTTCACCTCTCAGGTTCTGTCGACGTGCCGCTGATGTTCTCTTCTGAGCGCACTACGGGCGACGCTTACACCGCACTCAATGGTTCGGCGTTCACATTCGCCGGACGACAGCCATCACCCTCTGTTATTATTGACATTGATGACTTGACTAATATCTAATCGCTTTTTACGGTCTGACAACCTCGCGCCTCGTCTAAGGTGCGAGGTTTTTATTTGGCTAATTTTGTAGTGTACTCATATTTCTATAGATTATGGCAAATAATACTTTACGCCTCAATGGCGAAATTTCGAGCTATCAGGTTTGGAGAGTTAACCAGTTCCTGAGCGAGAATAAGGGCAAGCCGGTCACTGTGCGCCTCGCCTCTCCTGGCGGCGACGTGGCTGCAGCTGTGCAGATATCGCACGCTTTCGCCGAGCATGGCGACGTCACTCTTATTCACGATTCGTACAACGCGTCAGCTGCGACATGGCTTTTCGGCGCTAAGACCATCAAGATGTACTCCGACTGCATGCTATTCGTACACTGCTCGTCGAAGGAAGTGTTCTACTGGCAGAAGATGAACGCAGAGCAACTCAAGCAGATGGGCGTGGCTAACGCCGACGACATCAAGCGATTGGAGTCTATCGACCGCATCATCGCAGACAAGTATGCTTCACGCGGCAAGCGCACCTCTGACGAGATGCTCGCTATGATGAAGTCGAATCCGTGGCTCACGGCTTCTCAGTGTAAAGAGTATGGTCTTGTCGACGAGATCATCGAAGAGAAGGCTCCGAGCAAGGCTGCGAACGAGATGGTGAGCGCTTTCCGCAACTGCTCTATCCCGATGCCCGAGGACGGCGGCCTCTCCGACGAGCGCTCTTTCTTCCAGAAACTCGCCGAATTTCTTGGCGTTCATAACAAGGCAGGCGCTCCGACACCTACGCCGCCAGACAGCACAAAAAATACTATTATGAATAAAAAGTTCACCAACGTCAACACCCTTCTCAAGGTAGAGGGCTTTGACGAGTGCGACACAAAAGTCACACTCACCACCACTCAGCTTCAGACCATCGAAGATCATCTTGCCGAACTTCAAGGCAAGGTCGAGAACAACGGCAATCTTGAGAAGCAGGTTTCCGAGAAGCTCGACAAGTTCTCCGTGGAGGTGAAGAACACTGAGGGTCTCGATGCGAAGCTCGCAAAGATTAGGGATGCTTTCGACAAAATTCCGGCTCCGGTGCAGCAGCCTGCTGGCGGCACCGTGACTGACGAGTTCGCCGACATCCGCAAAGATCCAGTCAACAACTTCTTAGATGAGTAAACTATGAATTTCAACGATCCTATTGACATCACCGCCGTCAACACCGCGGTGAAGGCTCATAGCAAGAAGATTCTTGCTATCGACCACCAGGGCGCAGACGCAATGCTGCGCCACATGACACCCATGACGGGCATCACCGATTCCTACACATTCACGGAGTCGTTCTTCAAGACCGTATCTTCACGCTATACCGGCGTGTTCAAGGAGCAGCAGAACATCGGTTCGTTCGCTAACCGCACCCTTACGGTGCATCCTTGTGTTATCGAGATTCTCGACGAGCCGGAGCGCTACCGCCGTGCCTACATCACAGAGGTTCGCGGCGGTCTCGACATCGCGAAGCATCCGTTCGAGATTTGGCTCATCAACCGCATCCTGCAGCAGGCTTCAGAAGACCTCCTGCCGTGCATCTGGAATGCGGAACTCGACAGCACCGGCAAGAAGACTTCGCTTAAAGACTCTTTCGACGGTCTCGGTACGCACATCAAGAAGGGCAAGGACGACAGCTCTATCTCCGCCGACAAGGGCAACCTCGTGTCGACTGGCAAGTTCACTCGCGCCGACATCGGCACGCAGCTACTTGCTATGTGGCGACACATGCCGGAACTCTTCCGCGAGCAGAAGTCAAAGCTCTATATCCCTTACGCCCTTGGCGACCTCTACGACGATTGGTTCGCAGATGAGCATCCGAACGTTCACTCGCCGCATCAGTCTCCAGACGAGACCGGCCAGCAGTTCCTCTACGGTTCAAACGGCAAGTGCGAGATCATTCGCTGCCCGGGTATGCCGACAGACTCGAGCTTCGCGATGCTCACGCTCAAGGACAATGTCTACTACGGCATGGACAAGCCGAGCGATATGCGCAAGCTGCGTGCTGTCGAAGCCGACTATAAGTTCAAGGCTCTCGGCAAGTACGTGTTCGGCACACAGTTCATGACGTTCCGTCCGGAGATTTTCTGCGTCAACGACCAGCCGGTAGACCCGACTGTCGCCGCTTAATTTGTTTCACCTATAATATATATAATGTATGGCTGATAAAAAAAAGTGCTTCGAGCTCGCCGACATCGACCCGGCTCTTGAGTGTGACGCGCAGGACAACATGGGCGGCATCGTCGAGTCGGTCATCTTCGGCTATCACGACGAGGTGGCTACATGGCCAGACTCGCCTACTCCTAAAGAGGCCGCTCTGACTCTCGAACAGGCAGGTGCGCTTGAGGGCGATGTTGTCATGGCTAACGGCTGCAAGGCATACAAGCTCAACTTTACAGACAATACAGGCTCGTTCAGCATCAAGATGCAGGGCGAGACTGGAGGCGAGTCATTCCTGATGGAGCTCTCGCTTGTTTCCGCACGCATCCGCAAGAAGATCCTCGGCTTCATGAACGCAGCGAAGGGCCGTAAGCTCTTCTTCATCGTGCAGGACAACAACGATGTAACGTACCTCATGGGCGACAAGCGTCGTGGCGCTCTCCTCGCTTCCGACAGCGATGGTGCCACCACTGGTTCTTCACCTACCGAGCGCAACCAGGTGTCACTTAAATTCCAGTTTACAACTCCTCGAGCTCTCGCCTACGAAGGCGACTGCAAGAATATCCTTACCGCGGCGTCTGTCTGACGGCTGGGTTGGTTTTCATTTTACTACAATTTGTTTCCCTCCACGGCAGCGGCCGTGGAGGTTTTTTATTGTCCTTAAGCGATGCTGTTTTTATCGTTATTTTTGTAGCGTTAAATATTTTTGTTGGTATTATGAAACTTTCAGATAATTATTTCAAAGCACGCACAATGGCGATGCAGTGGCTCGCGCAGTCAAGAGACAAACGCAACTTTGTAGCTGGCTTACAGATCCTCGCCATGTCGGGCTACAAGCCTACGGTACATGCGCTGCTCGCACGCAAGGGTGAGCTGCCTTGGACTACAGAGAAGCTCACATCATGCCTGCGTGATGTCATTCAGGTTTACTATAACCCCGACGATCCGCGCTTCGCAGATGGTTCGGACGTTGACGTTCTTAACGATAGCGACGGCGAGCATCAGCCGATAGCAGAACAGCATAATATGGCGAAGATAGCTGACGCCGAGCAGTTCAAGGCTATGCCCGAAGTGATACAGCTCATCGTGAAGGCTTACGCCGATGCATACAAACAGCGCGCTAAGCTGGCGCGTCAGCGTCAGGAGATAGGCGAGTCTAACGACGAGGATTCTGTCGCCCGTCGCAAGGCGATAGGCGAAGAGATGGAGCATCTCACAACTTATATGGATGCTCTCGCGCCACTCAAAGAGGCTTACGACCGCGATGGTAGTGTTCCTGACCGTGCTACTTTCGATCGTATGAAAAACTACTCTATTGTTACTAAATACGTGGCTGTTACTGACCAAAGACCTCATGTCGCGCCTGACAAGGTTGACTATAAGTCGATGGACACCGATAAGCTGCGCATTCGTCGCAAGTCGCTCACCAACCAGATTACACGAAAAGAGAACCAGCTGCGCTATCAGTCTGACTCCAAGCAGAATGTCGAGAACCCGATGCCGGATTCTCCTAAACGCCTGAAGCTGTGCAATCAGATAGAGAGCCTGAAGGCTGAACGTTCCAAGGTTGAATACGAACTCGCCAACCGTCAATGATACTGCATCCTTCTTCTGTCATTTTACCAAGCCAGAGCGATGTTCCCGACGTGGATCATCGCTCTCTTGTTAATGTGCTCGACCGCTCCACCTCTGACATCGAGGTTGTAGCCGACGTTCTCGAACGCCCTTCGCAGCTTGGCACCATTGCCAACGGGCGCGACAAGCATTTCTACAGCAACGGCGCTTTCAATCTCATACAGCTCATGCTGTACGTGCTTCGACAGACCGGGCCTGCTCACGTTTTCTTGTCGACATACTCTATAGCCGAGGACTCGATATCTACGCTACGTCGCTACGTTGACAACGGCACGATACTATCGATACGTTTTCTAATCGACAACCGCGTACGCTCGATATCACCTAAACCCTTCGCTCATCTCATTCAGTCGTTTCCGGACTCATACCGCTGCATATCGCTGCACGCTAAGGTAGCTCTCATCAGCAATGCCGACTGGCACGTCAGCATCGTCGGCTCGCAGAACGCTACGCACAACCCGAAGCTCGAGCGAGGCATCATTCACACGTCAGAGGATATCTGGCGATTCGATAATAAAATAATGTATGAAGAATTTGACAGAGGAGCAAAGTAAAGCTCTTGAGGATATGGCTTACTGCCTCATACCACTATCACTCATCGCTATCAACCTCGAGATGGAGCTGCACGAGCTTAAAGATATGCTCAACGAGCCGTCGGCAGCACGCACTGCTTACTATCGAGGCTACATCCGTCAGAAGATGGAGGTGCAGCGCTCCATAATTAAGGCTGCACAAAACGGCAGCAATCCTGCTCTTGAGCAGCTGCTGCGCATGCTCAACGACATTTCAAATCAACTAAAATATGGTTAGAGAATACAAGTCTATCGCTAAACTCACACACGATGAGATAGAAGCCCATATCGTCGATCCGGAGAACAACCCTTTGCCTGAGCGATGCAAGGAGCAGTTCGGCAGGGTGCTGTCGGCAGCAAGACTGCTTGACGACTACCCCGACGACAACCATGTCATCAGACTCATGCGAGCGAAATACGATGTGTCGTCTTCGACGGTAAGGCGCGACATTGCCCTGGCACGTCAGCTCTACAAGTCGCGACACACATTCGACTGGGATTTCTGGCAGGCATGGATGATTAAGGACCAACTCGAACTCATACACGAGTGCAAGCTGAGCGGCGACCTGAAGGAGTGGAATAAGGCGAAGCTCGTGCTGCACAAAATCATCGGCGACAAGCCTCTTTGTGAGGAAGACCCGCGACGTATGCAGGCGAACCAGTTCTTTATTCAGATCGTCAACAACAACGGCGAGCAGCGCAGCATGCCGCTCGGCGACGTGCGTGCTCTCAACGACCAGGAGAAGAAAGAACTTATTGACAACCTTTATCAGCCTATCGACGACGCGCAGGCTGAAGAAATCATGCAGACATGACAACACCACATCAGGACTACTGGCAAGAGGATATTCACGTCAACCGCGCGCAGTACGCGTATCTCATGCTGCAGGCCAAGAACAAGTACGCTATCATGTCGCGCGGTACGGGCAAGTCGTTCATCGTCGGCGCAGAGGTCGACGAGAACGTGCGCATCATGCCGCGCGGCATCACTACCATTGCGCAGGCTACCATCGGCCAGGCGCTCACCAAGACGCTGCCGTCTACGTTCAAGATGCTCGAGATGCTGGGCTACAAGCCTTACGACTACGAGACGCACACCGGCGACTACGTAGTCTGCAAGCGGCCTCCGGAATCGTTTATCCGGCCGTACGAGCACATTATGCAGTTCGATCATGTTATTTCGTTTAGCAACGGCCACTGTCTGTATGTCCTCACGCAGGAGGGCAGCAGCCGCGGTCCTAACGCCGACTTCAACATCACCGACGAGGCGCTGACTATCAACAAGGAGAAGTTCGACCAGGAGGTGGCGCCGACAAACCGCGGCAACGAGTGCATCTTCGGCAAGCGCGCCGAGCATCCTATCGTCAAGCATCACGGCAACGCCTTTCTCTCTTCTATGCCTTACACCTCGCAGCAGAAGTGGCTGCTCAGTCCGGCTGAATACTACGAGAAGGAGCGAGGCATTCCGCTCTTTCAGCGCTGGAACCGCTTAGTGCAGGTGCAGATGCAAATGATTGAAGCGTATATTGCCAACGACAAGTCTCTGTTTCGCGATCTGTGGAACGAGACCGTGCGCATGCGGCGAGAGCTCACGCCGTTTGTTTCAAAAGACTCCACGCTTTTCATACTTGGCTCGGTGTTCGACAACATCGAGAATCTGGGCATGTCGTACATCGTCAACCAGTACCGCGTGATGGATAAGCTCTCATTCATGGTCGAGATACTCAACTTCGTGCTCGACAAGGTCGACCACTGCTACTATAAACTCGACGATCGTCATCTATACTACAACGCCACCAACGACAGTTACCTGCGCGACTTCGCTGAGAACAACGACTACAACTGGCAGGATCTCGCGCAGGTGCAGGACTCGCGTGCCGACATCGACTGCGACCCGACACAGCCGCTTGAGATAAGCACCGACTGGGGCTCTGCCGCTTCTTTCCTCTCGGTTGGTCAGGAGCGCTCGTTCGACTTCTCGGCTAAGCTGGTGTCGCAGACACCCATCGACTGCACCATCAACGAGTTCTACGTTAAGCGTGACGATGAGACCGACACCGAGGTCAACGCCCTCGCCGACAAGTTCCTCGTCTATTACGAGCATCATGCCTGCAAGCGCGTCACCCTATACCGCGACCGCTATGGCGATGCCAAGCGTGCCAACTCAAAGAAGTCGTACAACGAATTGTTCGTCGAACGACTACAGAGGTTCGGTTGGGAGGTCGAGCAGCGCGTGCATCCAGGCATGGAGCCGCCGCAGCACGAGAAGTTCTTGCTGTGGACATACATTCTCTCCGAGACCGACGCACGCTTTCCTCGCGTGCGCTTCAACGCCACGCGATGCAGACATACGCTTATATCTATGCAGAACACGCGTGTCATCGAGGACTCGCAGGGTCGCTTCGCAAAAGACAAAAGCTCGGAGCGCAAGCAGTCTATATTGCCCGAGGACGCTACTCACTTCGGCGACTGCGTGGACAAGCGTATCTGGACTAAATACTACACAAGGCTGCGAGGACTTAACTCTACGTTCGTCGACGGTCGCGTCTGACTTCTTGTCGCTCTTTTTATCGCTCGCCGACCGCGCGCTTTCCATTTAGGACTGCGCGCGGTCGTTTTTTTGTGCCCTCGGGCGGTTTTTGGTTGGGCGGTGGGGTGTCATATATCAACTGAAAAGCGACTAATCGGGCGCTCGCCGCGGTAGGGCGCGGCTGGCAACGTTGTCACGTTGGAGCGGACTTTTAAAAAAAGTCCACGCGAAAACCTCGTAAATACGTAGTCCTTAACTTATTTTAATGAAAAAATTTCGCCCCGAAAATCGGCATTTTCTCCTTATAGCAAAGCTAAGAAAACGCCGATTTTCGGGGATTTTGGTATGTGCGCCGTTTATGTCGCACATGGTGGTTGTTTGACGTCTTCTGTCGCAGCCGAGAGCCTTTTTTATATGGTATTGCGCATCAGCTCGATATTCGTTTTTTACTCCGCGAAGTTACGACGGACGGCTATCGGTCAAGTATCGCTACGCTAAAGATTCTGAATTTTTATGGCAGCCTTCCGAGTTTATCCTTCCTACGGATACCTCCCTAAACTTGGTTTTCCATAAAAATTCCGATTCTTTTCCTTGCTCTTTCGCCTTGCTTCCGTCGTTTTGTTGCGGTGTAAAAAGCGAAATTCGACCCGACGTGAATGTTTTTCTAAAAAAAACTCTCGACAGCGATTCAGACGAGTTGTAAAAAGCTCCTTTCTCGCCTCGGAGAATATTTATTTAAGGAGGACAAAAAAATGAAAACAGCCAGTTTCTACAGCTATTTGCCGAAGCGTTACACCACCGACGACGTGCAGACCGAGCGCATCAGACGCTTTATTTATTCTTTTAAGCGTGGCGACCGCCATGCGGTAGACTTCGCCATAAACATCGTAAGCGAGTGTCTTAACAAGTGGTATGGCGCAAGCAATCAAGACTATGTACTCGTGTGCGTTCCGGCGGCTACAAGCGCGAAGTATAACCGCCGCTTTAAGCGTTTCGCCGAGGAGGTAAGCAAGCGCACCGGCATACAGAACGGCACGGCACACGTGATTATCTTCGGCATGCGCGAAGCGAAGCACAACAACGCCGCGCACATCGTCAGCGAGTCGTATGGCTACTACGTGAGCACCGACCCCGACTTCTTCGCAGGCAAGAACGTGATACTCTTCGACGACCTCATTACTACAGGAGCCACGGCGGAGGAGTTCGCCGCCGAACTCGCAGCGGTAGACGCTAACGTCATCGGCGGCTTGTTTCTCGCTCGCACCAAACTCATGAATAACCATTAAAGCCAAACAATATGAATAATTTTTCAGAACTCGTTCGCGAAGAACGCCCCGACTACAAAGTATATAATAGCGGTTTCGACTCGCTCAACAGCGTTGAACTCATAAGCCTAATAATAGGGCAGGGCAAAAGCACGCGCGCAGCCATGCAGCAGGCTCGCCAGATAGTGAACATTTGCGGCGGCAGTCTTCGCGACATCGCCACCCGACGCACCGAGGAGCTGCAAGTGGTGCAGGGCGTAGACCCTAAGAAAGCAATGACACTACAAGCAGCGTTCGAACTCGCTAAGCGCATCGAGCGCGAAGCAGCAGCCGACCGCCCGAGCTTCAGAACCGCCGAAGACGTTTGGCGATACTTCCGCCCGATTGTGGGCACGGCAGACCATGAGGAAGCGCACGTGCTGCTCATGAACAATAATTTCAAACTGATTAAAGCCGTGAAGCTATCAAGTGGCGGACTCACCGAGACAGCCGTAGACGTGCGCGTAATATTGCGCGAGGCTCTCGTCAACAACGCCACCACGCTCACCCTGATACACAACCACCCCAGCGGCAACCCATGCCCGAGCCGCGACGACGACCGCATCACGGCAACGCTAAAGCAGGCGTGCTCTACAATGCGGCTCTATCTGATAGACCACGTCATCGTAACGGATAGCACATACTACAGCTATTCGGAGGAGGGCAAGCTATAGACCGCATCGCACCGACCTCACGCATCGAGGTCGGTGTAGTCGCAACCATTTTGTTGAGCTCAACGAAATGGTTGCTTCTCTTCCCACCCACCGCCCTTCCGCCCGCCGCAAAAACGCCTGCAGCATTTTTGCGGCGGGTCCCAAAGAGGTAAAAAGCCGTCGTCGGAGGCTTTTTGTTGTCTTTTTAAGTTCAGATCTGTCTGCGTATCTTTGCTGCAGGTTTTTAATTAGGGGATACTAATGTTGTTTAGTTTTAATTGATTCAGTTATTTTTTCACGTTTATCCTTGCCGCTGGCGCGAGATGCGTCGGCGGCTTTTTACATTTCGTAGTAAAATAGTTATTGTTTTGTTTGGTTATTCGTAGTAAAATTACTACCTTTGCAGTGTTGAATTATTAAACAAGCGATCTATGAAAAATGTAAAAGTTTCTAAGATTCTGAGAATCTTGACTGACGACGGTTGGTACTTAGACCGTTACAACGGGGACCACAGAGAGTTTAAACATCCTACAAAAAAGGGTGTTGTAACTGTCAACGGTAAGCCTTCAACATCTATCTGCGGATGGCTCCTCAGTAGTATTGAACGGCAGTCGGGGCTTAGGTTCTGACAAACTGGGGTGGAGTTGAAGCTCCGCCCCTCCCCCCACACACATTCGAAGCAGACGCTTGTTTTGATATTCGACAAAGAAAGGTGGCGGTCGTGGCTGCCACCTATTTTAAGATTAACATATAAAACAATATATTATGAACGATGTTGTGATTAAAGCTGCCCGTACTGCTGACGGCTACTGTTGTGCTTGCGACTTACTGCCGGGTTGGGTCGTTGCCTACGATGGCGACCTTGAGGGCTTTAAGGAGTATGTCCAGGAGAGTGTTGACTTCTGGCTCGAAGGCAGACGTAAAGACGGTGATGTATACCCGGAGGTGTTTGACGGTGAGTATAGGCTCGTCTACGATTTTGATGTGGCTACGTTGCTCGACTACTATCGTGGCATATTCTCGTTTGCCGCTCTTCAGTCAATAACGGGCATCAACCAGAAGCAGCTCTCACACTATGCGAGCGGCTTGTCGAAACCGCGCCCTCAGCAGGTGAAGAAAATAAAGTCGGGTCTGCGCCGACTTGCCAAGGATATTGAAATGGTCACTGTTTAATAAATTCAACACCGCCGCCCGACCATGCGGCACCATGACCGCTGCAAATTTCTAATTCGCAGCATTCATTATATTAAAGAGCTTATTGGAGCCCTCGGTGCGTGACGCATCGAGGGCTTTTTATTTCTGTAAAAAAATAATCTTTTGGTGATTTTTTATGTTAAAAAACTTGCACAATATCCAAAAGATGATTACCTTTGCATTGTCAAAATAATTAAAGTTATGAAGTACACAGAAAAAGAAAAAGAACTGATTGAGGCTATCAGAAATTACAGAAAAGCCTACCCGAACGGAGCACGAGAACTTGAATTCTACATTATGGATTTAGTCTACGAGCTTATGGAGAATGAATAAACAAAAGCCCTCCCTCTCGGGGGAGGGCATAAAAAAATATAAATATGGAATACGCAATCGTAAATCAGCAGACAGCAGTGCGTCAGGTACTCAATGACGTGTACGAGGACATTAATTGGGCTTATCTCGCACAGAACTATTTTGGAAAATCCCGCAGCTGGCTTTATCATAAGTTCAGCGGACGCAACAACGGCAAGCCCGACGACTTCAGCGACATCGATCGCGAGCGTCTCAAGGGTGCGCTTGTGGATATAGCAAACCGTCTGAGAATGACGGCTGACAAGTTGTAATAACTTATTATTTTGACACCAGCCTCGGAACTTCGGTTCCGGGGCTTTTAATTGCTTAAACATTTTAATATTATATATATGGAATACTCAGACACTCAGATAGCTGCTGCAGACCTTATTCTTAAGACATTGCTTGAGCACGAGAGTTTTGTCAATGACTACAAGATTCTTGCCTTGGTGAAGAAGCGTTATGGCATAAAGGCCACATTTGTTATCGACATGCTTAAAGATGACGGGTTAATAGCACAACATGGAGAGGCTTTTCTTAAACTTACATCCAAGGGTGGCAAGGCTGCGAAATATGGTATGAAGTGGCATCAGCGTAAACTTGACGTTAAAGACCAGGCTAAGATTGCCGGATGGCTTATTGGTGTAGTGGCGTCCATCACGGCAATCCTCTCATTCATTATAGGGCTGCTGTGCTGACAGAGAGTCTGACAGCTACACCTATATGATAGAATACGTATGCTACAGCTACGATCGTAGCAACAAGGATAATGGCTATCGCTGCAATGTCAAGAATATTGTCAATGTAGAGCGGTAGCCTTTTGTTTTTGATTTCTTTCTTTTCCATACGGCAAAGTTACTAATTTGTCGCCTATAAAAGATGGGACATTTATTCCTTGAAAATTCCTTGGATCATTCCTTGACATAACATTTTTCTGAAAATTCCTCGCAAATTCCTTGCACGTTCAGATTTTTATCTCTACCTTTGCCATCGCTACAATTTACTATGTGGAGCATTCCACATGAACAAAGGGCGAGACGATATGTTCAAGCCCAACCAACTTTTTCTAAACGTTGTGGGCTTATTTTTTTGCCCATAACCTGCCGCATCGATACGAGGGTAATTCGCCCTTTGTTCATGTGGAGCATTCCACATGGTGTGGAGATGCCAGAGACAGAATACGGCGGTTCGCCTTCCACGTGTTTTTTTGCCCTTTGTGGTGGATAGCATGGTAAGTTGTAGCAGACGAGGAAGGACGAGCCGCTTTTTTCGTACCCCTACGTCAACCCGCACCCGACGGTTTCGGGTAATAAGGCTACAACTTACCAAAATTATGCAAACATCTGCATCTATCCAGCGCACAGCTCATCTGCGCCCGTTTAGCATCAGCACCGCCCCCATCAAGGCGTGGCTCAACGGAAAGAGCAAGTTTTACACCAAAATCTGCGAGTTCGAGGTGACACGCCGCGAGGTTCTGCGCGTTCATGCTGCGCTTCTGTCTCTCGGCGCAGGTGCCATCAGCGCAGAGAGCAGCATCCTCGCCGCCCTCTGCTGTGTAGTCCTCTCGGGCTACAACGTCTACAAGTTAAACCAGGAAGAGAAAGGAGGCGAAGCATGACACGTTTCAAGACTATGCACGGTCTGCACAAGATGCACCGCGAGACCCAGAAAAAGCTGCGCTACACTATCGGCATGAGAGTGGAAGTAACGCTGAAGGAAGTGCAGCTCATACCGCACTTCAGTTTCCGCTGTCGCGCGAGACTTTGCACATACAGAAAGAAGCTGGCAGAAATCGAATGTGCTTACATGGCTCTTGACGCACATGCAGAAAGAGTAGAGAAAGGAGGCGAAGCATGATGACTAACGACAACACACAGCAGACACAGCAGGCGCAGCAGCCTAAGGCTGCAGAGGTTTTCGAGTGCGCAACATTAGACGTTGTGCGCGAGCTTGACAAAGATATCAAGCGCGGCGAGATAACCAGCATCATAGAGTTTTTGACAAACGTCGGCGAACATCTGTTGCAGAAAGCGCGGCACGGCTCGATGACAGACCTTGAGCTGAAGGAGTACAAAGACTACTTCTACGATCTCGAGATCATCGACTACGTGATAGGCTACTTCAAGAGTCTGAACCGCAACTGCCCTACCAAGCTCAAGCCAGAAAGGAGGTGTGACGTATGGGGAAAATAGGTTTTATGCAATACTTTGACAACGACGATGATGATAAAAAGCAGAAACGACCTGCCAAGACTGCCGCGTCAGAGACTGAAGACGGCGCCTGGTTCCGAAAGTACTTCACCGAAAATTATGCAACTCACGGCGAGCGGCGACGCGTCATACTCCGCTCTTCTCGTGAGATTGTCTACGCGTTGCGCAACACCTATCCGCTCACCGAAGAAGAGGTGACCGTCTACATGCAGCAGCTCGGCTACAGCGCCGTCACGATAGACGGCGAACCGCTCTGGCGGATATACGAACTTGAAGACATTGAGCTATAATCCCGATAAATACATTTTTTGTCCTCGCGGCGCGTTCTATGTGAATAGGGCGCGCCGCTTTTTGTGTCCTACGGCCAACACTATATTATATATAACTTTGTGGTGTACTAATCATCAAGGCTCTTTTTTATGCTATTAAATAGAATATTAATGTCTTACGGTTACGACAGCGTCGCCGCCCTTATGTCGAGCGTATTTCCTTCGACGAAATACGTCAGCATAGGACAGAGCGTCGCACTGTCGTCCGTTTTGGGTGTCATCTGCTCGGTGCTCGGCATCTGGCCGATACTCGCACTCGCTATGATCTTCTTGATGGTCATCGAACTGGTGTCGGGTGTCACCGCAAGCCACAAGCGCATGGAGCACTTCGAGAGTTCAAAGTTCTCGCGCTTCGTTCTGAAGCTGTTCATCTGGTTCTCGCTCTTCGTGTCATGTCAGATGTTCTCCTACTTCGCTGCACAGTACGGACACAACACGCTGCAGTGGATGGTGGGTGCATGGTTCTTCGACGTGCTTACCGTCATACTGATGATGGCTTTTGTCATCGAACACACCACCTCGATACTCGAGAACATGGCGTGCATCGACGGCAGGGAGAAGAGTTACTACATCGACGTGGTGAAGCGCGTGGCAGCTACGGCTATAGACCGCATCACACACTCGCCCTCTCGCAGAAGTTAGTTTGTAGTTTTTAATAATAAGCTTTAATAAGTTAACTATTTTAATCGGTTATGATTCGTTTCAAGTGGCTCGCCATTTCCCTTGCGTTTCTAACAACCTTTGCTGTTGCCTTCGCTCTCGGTCGTTGTACCGGGGCGAAGGTTCCGGCAAGACTTCCTTCTCGCTACGATCCGCAGTACACCCTACCCGTTACCGTGGACACCAAATATGTGCCGATGGCAAGAGATACAGTTCGCGTCGAAGTACCTGCAGAGGTAGACACAACGACCATACTCGCAGAGTATTTTTCAAAACATATCTATTGCGACACACTGCGCGCCTCGGCTCCGGGCAAGCTCGGAGGCAGTGCTGAAGCGATTGTCGTCGACACCATTGCCCAAAACGTGATAGCAGGCCGATCAGTGCGCCTCACGTTCACTCCGAATAGACTCGCGACGGCTAACTCCGTAGGCGTGCTATCCACGTTCGGGCTTAACCACATGGCGATCATGGCGGAGTACCGCTACGACCGCTGGGCGTTCTACGCTGGCTACAACTTCACCGAGCACGCTCCTCTCGCCGGCGTAGGCTACAGATTATTCCGTTGGTAACAGTTTCTTTCCATATATACCATAGCAAAATGCCTACACTTGCATCACTTCCTCTTCTCATTTTTTCACCCTCAGCCGACGATATCACCATCAAGGCTGAGGGTGATGTTGTGCTTACGACAACCATCACAGCAGACAGCACTACCCTTTTCGACTTCTCTTCCTCCTACGCTCCAGGCCCAGATGGCTGCGTCCACGTTGAGCGCCTATCCGAGCTCGTCAACACCGCCATACTCGCCAGCTTCAAGACATCGACCATGCTTACGCCTGGCTGCCGCTCGGCGTCGTGCGAACTGAAGCTCACAGCCAACGGCGAGAGCAAGCAGGTTCATGCGCTCTATATGACGCGACTGATGACAGACATTAAGCCTATGTTCGCCACGCTGCTGCGTCGGCGTCGCGTGGTTCCGGGTTCTCCGCAGCCGGTGAGCATACTCACGGCAGGCGCCAGCGGTCTGACGCTGCAGGTGGGCGCAGCCTACAAGCTCAACAAGGGCGGCTTGACATGGCGTGAGGTCACGGTAGAGGTAGACTGCTCGAACGACTACTTCGTTTTCCTCGCCGACATCGACGAGGTGAAGCAAGTGACATCGGCTCCCATCGGCACGCTGCTCTACTATACGATCGTACTTCTTAAAGACGGCAAGCAGGCTGACAAGATTTCTTTCGACATCGACAACAAAACACGCCCTTCGCTTGCCACACATTTCGTTTATCTCAATTTGTTCGGCGTGCCAGAGAGCTTCACGTTTCGCGGCAAAGATACCGAAGAGCAAGAGCTGGAGAGCGACTTCGGCTATGCCAACAACGAGTATATACAGCTCAATGCGCAGCTCGTTGAGAGTCACAAGGCTAACACGGGGTGGCTCAGACCAGCGGAGAAAGACGTTGTCTACGGGCTTATGGGTTCGCATTACTTGATGGTCTACGCCGATGGCACGCTGCGACGCGCTACGATCACAGAAGTAGACTCCTCAATCTCGCGTCCGACCAACGAGCCTGCAAACGTGTCAATAACATGGCGATATGCCGACAGACGCCACATGCAGATGCCAGTCGTTACGCCTGACACCGGCAAGGGCGCCATCTTTGCTAAACCTCCTTTCGACAAAACCTTCGACTAATATGGCAGATACACAAAAGACAATGTACGCAAGCACGATGCTTGCAGATCTCGACATACGCACCGATCGCTTCGGCCGCCGGCGTATTTTCTCTATCAAGTTCACCACAAAAGACGGCAAGCTGCGCTTCATTCCTACCGCCTATGCTACGGGATGCAAGGGTATGGATATGAAGCGTCACCGCTTTCGCGGCATCCAGCCCTGCGACTGCAAGGGCAACCCGGAGCTGCACGTCTTTCCCGTGAAGATTACAAACATCATCGAATACAACTCACACATAATAGACTGGAGCAATGGATATTCTGTATAACAGCGAAGGCGTGCCGCTCATGATGAGCAGCGATACCGCCTTCTACGATACAAAGGTAGACCGCACCGCCTCTGACGAGCGACGACGGGTACTTTTCCCTTACGACGACACACGTCACGACTACATCGTCGTAGGCGAGGAGCGTGTGCTGGCGTGGGGGCGCGACAACTTATTCCCCACCAAAGCGGCGGAGATAGTGCGCACGACCACGGTGCTCAACACCGGCTTGCGATTTCTACGCAACCTGACGATGGGTCAGGGCATCTTTGCCTGCCGCGTTAAGGACTACAACGACAAGGGCAACGAGATTCTCGAGCCTATCGACGACAATAACATACAGCGCTTTGTGAGCTCGCGAATAGTGCGCAGATACATGGAGAAGACTCTGCGCGACTTTTTGAAGGTGGGGTGCTCGGCGGTGCAGCTCGTGCCTAACGCAGCCGGCAACAGCATCATCGGTCTCAACACTATCAACAGCGAACACTTTCGATTTACGGAGCCGTCAGATGCACTCGGTTCGCAGAACTGCGTAGTCAGCGGATCATGGGATTTGTCGCCGTCGAGCTACACGGTGCTACCGCTGCTCAACGACTACTCGCCGGAGAATCACGCTGAGCTGTTGCGCTTCATGGGCAAGCTGAAGCAGGGCATGGTCTACCCGGTGCGCGACTCCTGGTCTAACGACGACATCTACGGCGAACCGATTTGGTGGCCAGCGTATGTTGCAGGCTGGGTTGATATCGCTCACCTCGTGCCGCAGTTCCTGAAGAAGGCGTACAAAAATCAGACAACCTGGAAGTGGCACGTACAGATACCTTACTCGTATTGGGATAAGAAATTCCCTGCCGCCGACTTCAAAAATAATCCGGAACTACGCAAGGCTGCTATCAACAAGTACATGGATGAGATCGAGCGCAACCTGCTCGGCGCGCAGAACGCAGAGAAGCCTATCTTCACGAACTACGCCGTGAACGAGATGAACGGTCGCATCGAGGAGGAGTGGAAGATCACTCCGCTCTCTAACAAATACTCGGCAGGTCAAGAGAATCTCGTGACATCGGCTGCTGCCAACTCGGAGATACTCTTCGCACTCATGGTGAACCCTAACGTGCTGGGCGCAGGCATGCCGGGCGGCTCGTACGCTGGCAATCAGGGCGGCTCTAACATACGCGAGGCGTTCCTCGTAAACATAGCCAACTCGTGGATAGACCGCCAAAACCTGCTCGATCCTCTGCAGCTGTATCTGCAGCTCAACGGCGTGCCTGACGACGTGCAGCTGCGCTACCGCAACACTATACTGACCACGCTCGACACCGGAGCTGGCACATCACACCAATTATCTTAAAACTTTAAGACTATGCTATTTTCTAAAGAAAAATGGGATAACGGCAAGCAGATTTCGCCTTTTGTGCCCGTATCCTCATCGCTGTCTTTTCAAAAGATGCAGGCGCCGCTCGACGGTGCGGAGCAGCAGTTTCTGCGTCCGCTCGTCGGCGACGCCATGACCGACCGCATACAGTCCGTCTGCGACAACATGCCCGAGGGCGACGTGCTCGCTCCGCAACTGCTGCAGATAGCTCGACGCGCCGTTGCAAACCTCGCCTTCTGGCACGACTTCGACGCTCTCAACCTACGCATTACAGACCAAGGCTTCCAGCGTCAGGGTTCGGGCGACTGGCAGGGTGCATACAAGTATCAAGAGGACAACCTGCGCGCCACATTCAAGAACCGCGGTTTTAACGCCCTCGACTTTCTGCTCGACTTCCTCGACGATCATCTCGACGTTTATCCCGAATACAAGCAGTCGAAGTGCTACACCGACCGCAGCTGTGCCATCGTGCGCTCTCCGCGTGAGGCGAACCAATTCGTGTTCATCAACTCGTCGCACATAGTGTTCATGCGCCTGCAGACAGAGTTCCGCACCGTAGAGGAGTATGACCTCTGCGCCATCCTCGGCGAAGATCTCTACAAGCGACTGCGCCGCTGGCTTGACGGCTCCGAAGAGTTCCCGGAGTGCATCTGCACGCTCAACCAGTTCCGCCTCGCCTGCGCCGACTACGTTGTCAAAAAGGCTGCTGCACGCCTGATGCGCCAGACAGGCACGCTAACCGAGCGCGGTTTGTATTTCGAGGCTATCACAGCAGGCAGCTACGGCAATGAGACCATGTCGCAGGCTTCTGACAAACAGATAGGCGACCGCTGCGCTCTTGCAGAGGTTGACGCACATCGAGCCGAAGCCTCGCTCAAGGCATTCATTAAAAATTATATGGGCGACGTTGTCGGGTGGCAGACAAGCACCGGACCGCTGCGCGACAATGACGACAAAAACGCTTTCTTTACTATGTAGGCAAATATGAAGCATATCAAAGTGACATTCGGCAAGAAGGTATACGAGCATGATATACCGACGCGGTGGGATGAGCTCGACGCCGAGGGCTTGAAGCTGGCAGCGAGAATATGGTCGGGCGCAGTGCCGCGCGATGTGCTCCTCGCGCAGTTCTTCGGTTTGCCCGATAAGGTGGTTGAGTCTATCGACGACTACATGGTCTACTGCCTCATGCAGCTCACGACGTGGCTGCAACGCCTCGACGACGATGTTGACAACTTCAAGATAGAGCAGCTGCCAGATACCGAATACCTATCACCTGGTCCGCGTCTGAGCGGCTGCACGCTTGAGCAGTTTATGATAGCCGACACCAACTTTCAGCGATATTCTATAAGCCAAGATGCAGATCATCTTACTTACTTCATCGCTTCGCTCTACAATGCGAAGGCGCGAAGCGACAACGGCATGGAGAAGAAAATCGCAGCGGTGGAGCAGCTACCTGAAGATGTGCGCCAAGCGGTATTCCTGAATTTTATTCTTATACGCCGATGGCTCTCGCGCTCGTACCCCCACCTCTTTCCGCCTGCGCAAGCTGATGACGAGGAAGAGGAGGAGACCGACAAACAGCCGAAAAAGCCTCGCCCTACAGACTGGCTCGCCATCTTCGACGCGTTCATGGGCGACGACGTTGCGTTCATCGACCGCTACAAGCGGCTTCCTGCTCTCGATGCTTTTCGACTTATGAACCGACGCATTAAACAATCAAGACAACCTCAATAACATCAAATGCTTATGACAATACAAACCGTTGCAAAATACCTCAAGCAGCTGTGCAGAGAGCACACGCTTGTAGGTCATTCAGACGATGCGCCGCATTTTGTAAATCTCAACGACGACAAGCGCAACACCTCTCTTGCTGACGAGCTGCTCTACCCTGCCGTTTATTTCGAGTCTACAGATTTTCAGCTAACCGCTTCTTCTACCTCCGTGTCGCGCATCTACACGTGCCACCTCGAGGTGTTCACGCATGTAGCGGACACGGGCGACTACGCAGAGGTGGAGCAGGCTCTGTCCTTAACGGCACAGATTATAACAGATATCTTTGTACGTATGATGCACGACCGCGCAGCTCGAAAGCCTGAGAACAAGTGGCTGCTATTCCTCGAGCTTGACGCTCCGGTCAAAGTTCTTCCGCTACAGAACGAGCAGAACGCGTTGTATGGCTGCATGGCAGAGTTTCAGGTTCCGCTACCAGACTGCATCACTAACAGTTTAAACAATTTCAAACAAATAGAGCATGGCTAAGAATTACGATACACTTAAAACGCAAGCCGAAACAATCCGGACAAATGTGCTCCCGGAGTCAAACACGGCAGGTCTCGTCGGTCAGATGTTCAAGGACCTCGTCGACCGCGTCGAGTCTACCGACACTACCATCACCGAGAGCGCAAGGTTAACAGCCGCTGCAGCCAAAGCTGCCGCTGACACGGCGAACACGGCTATAGATGCCGCTAACGAAGCCAAAACCGCTTCAAAATCGGCTTTAGACGCAGCAGGCACAGCGGCTGAGAATTCGTCGTCAGCACTGCGGAAAGCCGACGCTGCGAATAGTACGTCACAAAAAGTAAAAGACGACCTCGAGGCACTTGTTGACAATATAGGCTCACCCGAAGGCCTTACACCTCTCAACGAGTCTGGCTATGTCGATGAGGGGTTCATTGCACCTAACACCTTCACAGCCGTGCCTTTCAAAAAGATGGTGACGGGCGTCAGCATAGAGAACGTGTCGTCGGCTAATCGCTCAACAGACGACGGCTGCTACGTTGTTTTCGATTCCGCAAACAAGCGCTTCCTGCTATACGTCGCAGCAGACAACAGTTCGCTGATGTCTGTTGCGAAATACTACATGAACTGGCGAGACCGCCGCATATATTATGATGACAACGACATCAGCCGCCGCAAGCTGTTCCTCGATCAGTCGAATGGCAAACTATACTACTTTGACGGCACAGACCTTACACCCATCGACGCAAGACTGCAGCTGGGCAAGACCTCGAAGGATGCCTACCCCGGCACAGAGGGCACGAAGCTGGAGCAGCGTATCGAAGCAGCAGAGATAGCTCTTGCTGGGCTTAAGATACCTAAACTCGTAGCGATGACGGAGGCTGACTACGCACAGCTGAAGAAGAAAGACGAGAATACATATTACATGCTGACGGAGGAGTAAAAAGATGATCATCATTAACGGCAAACAGATTTCTGCTATCCGCTACGGCGAGAGAGCTCTAAGCGCAGTCTATAAAGGTGCGACGCTTGTATGGCAGGCGGTGCGCAGCTGCTTCGGCTCGGGCAAATGGATAGCGAACAAGCCTTGGCTCGGCAAAGAGGGTTGGCGCTACGGCAAGTAATTACGCACAAATAATATATTTTTATGGCACAGATTATCAACACACCTATACCTGACGCCAAAACGCCGTGGGAGAACTACAGCGGCGAGCAGGTAGAGAAATTTCTGAAGGAGCAGCTTGCTGCGCTCGGCAACAGAATAAATGGCGTAGACCTTGCCAAAGGTTCGTATCTCGCCCTGCTGAACGTTGACGAAGCGTCGAGCATGGCATCGATCGGCATCTTCTCAAGCTCATCGACATACTCGGAGTGGTCGAAGGATAAGGAGGGCAAGGCAGACCTGCTGCTGTCAAGCGTCGAGATTCCTATGGGTAGCGGCGGTGGCAGCGGCGAGGCTTCCTACATCGTGAAACTCGTGAACAGTGGTCAGCGTACCATTACGGCTACGAAGAAGAGTGACCTCGTAGCGAAGATACGCTTCACATCTCAACTCTACGACCCTTCCGACAAGAGTTTGCAGGATACGAATGAGGATGCGGTTCTGCAGATCGAGACGAAACTGGCTACAGCTTCGGAGTGGAAAGTGGCAGGCACGCTTACTATCGTGTCGCAGCCAACAGCCGACACAGAAGCCTATACCACCATCGACCTCTCACCTTATTGCGTAGACGGCACGCAGTCGGTGCGCATGATAGCGACCGGCAATACATCGGGCAAGAAAACTCCTTATGTCAACATCACCGTCACGCTCACTAACATTCAGATTGAGTATTCTGCCAAGTGGGAGAACCAGTTCGAGTATAAGGCGGTGGCTCCTACTATCACCATTCCAGTCCGCGTATCGGGCAGCATCGACAAGACGCTGCACATGAAGGTGATGTCGCAGAACAAGAAGTACACTAAGGAGTACGACTACGCTCTTGGCAAGGTGGTGTTCTCGGAGACTCCCTACAACGCTGTCATTGATCATCCGCAGGAACACGGCATCTTCACTATCGAGACATGGGTGACTTCTGGCGATACCGTGAAGACAGAGGCGGTGACGCTGAACATTATGTGCTCGATGCCTGGCACCACGACGCCGCTGCTTGTGCTAAACGACATCGCGAACCCTATCCAGAACTGGAGCAATGTAACCGCTTTCTCGTATGCTATCTATAACCCCCAGGAGGATAGCACCGACATTAGCTTTGTGCTCACTAATCTCGAAAGCGAGAAGGTGATATACAGCGAGCAGGTACTTGGCGTGAAGAACAACGAGGCTGCGCAACTCATCTTCGACCTTGAGATTGAGACCGCTGACAACAACAACTTCCCTGCCTCGATGTCATTTTCATCTGGCAATATTGTGCTGCGCGAGCCGTGGCGCGTGGTTATCGACAACAGCGAGAACTTCGCACCGACATCTGGCGCTGACTTCTACCTCAATCCACGCACTCGCAACAACAGCGAGATGACTCCTAGCACCATCGTCAATCAGTCGAACGGCGAGCAGGTCGATGCTAAGTTTGAGGGCTTCAGCTACATCAGCGACGGTTGGGTTGTAGACAAAGAGACCAATTCACGATGCCTCCGCGTGCTTGATGGCGCCAAGGTGACTATCGAATATGACGCTTACTCTGACGATACACCAGCGCAGGGCCTTACTATCGAGCTTGACTTCGCTACACGCAACGTGACTGACGAGAGCGGCATACTCCTGCAGATGGGTACAAAGTCTACGGTTGACGACTACCTCGTAGGTCTTTGGGTCAAGGCGCAGGAGAGCTGCTTTATGACAGCACAGAAGCGTGTTGACGGCTCGCAGAACTGGATATATCAGAAAGACAAGCGTACTCATGTGGCAGTGAACATCGTGCCGAACCTCTACAATCAGGGCACTAACTATGTACGAATCTTCATCAACGGCATCATCAGCCGTGAGTTCACGTATGCTAACAACGATAAGTTCTGGCAGGCTGTGGACGGCATCAAACGCACCGGTGGCATTGTCATCGCTCCTACTGGCGCCGACATTGACGTGTATGCTCTGCGTGTATACAAGCGCTCACTCTCAGCTACCGATATTCGTCAGAACTATCTCGCGTCCTTCCCGACCGTTGCTGAGAAGAAGGCTTTTAAGGCGAAGAACGACATCCTCGGCGAGAATGGTCTTATCTCTTACGCAAAAGCCTACGAGAAGTATAACACGCTCTTGTATAAGGGCAAGATTCCTTCACTGAAGGAGCCGGCCGCTACGGTAGGCGATGTGGTGGTGCATAAGGTTGGCGACCCACGACACTCAGGTACGCTGCATAACATAACACGCAAGGGCCAAGGTTCTACATCGAAGAAGTATTGGACTTGGAACATTCAGAGTGACTTCAAGCGTGACGATGCTAAGTGGGTTGACGAGACTGGCGTAGACCACGGCAAGTGCTATCAGAACGCCGACGGCCTGCCGATGGCTGTGAAGCTCGTAGACAAGCGCAACTGGGCATCTTCGCCTCAGAGTCACAAGATGGGCGCTACAAGAATGTACAACGACCTCTATTATAAAGTTGTGGGCAAAAACGAGTTCAACGAGGCTGAAGGCATGGAGAACTGCCGTGTAGCTGTGTACGAAGACCCCTTCCTTGTTTTCAATCAGGAGTCAGAAAGCTCTGAGCCAGTATTCGTTGGCATGGGCACGTTCGGCTCCGGCAAGGGAGACAAGCCTACGTTCGGCTACGACAAGGAAGCCACTCCAGACTTCTTGATGATTGAAGGCTCGGATAATAACCCAAGGCTCACAAAGCATCAGATTCCTTGGATTGAGGGCGACGTTAACTATGACGAAAACGAGGAAGGTTACGTTTACGCCGGCACTACTTCTTGGGATTACGACCTGGGCAATCTCAAAACCATTTCGCGCTACATTGAGGCGTTCAACTTTGTGTATCTGCACAGTAATCGCATCAAGCCTTTCAACGGCACATATACTCAGCTGAAGGAGGCGAAAGACCTTGACATAAGCTACTGCTACTGGGTAACAAAGGCGGAGAGCGGCTCGGCACGCTACGACATGTACTTCTATGACGAGATACTGAAGACGTGGGTTCCGGGCGGCACATCGAAGAATCTCGATGGCTTGCACGCGACACTGAACCTGAAAACGCAGATGGCTGACTACCTGCCCAGCGACTTCGCATCTCACGAAACATACATCGAATGGGATAAGGTGAACGAGGATTTTATCACAGCACGCAAGAAAGAGTTTGGCGCAAAGATTACGAACTACTTCCACAAGCGTGACATTCTGTTTTTTATATGCCTCATGAAGCTGATTGCAGCTTGTGATAATCGTGCTAAGAATACTTACTTCAGAGTGCTCAACAACACTTCACTTATCCGCGCCATACAAGACGACCTTGACTCTATCCTTCCTGTCGACAACCAGGGCAAACTCACAAAACCATACTGGGTAGAGGAGCATGACTTCGACGAATCTTTAGGCAAGAACTATTGGAACGGCGAGGATAACGTGCTGTATAACATGATGGAGGTTTGCTTTGCTACAGAGCTGCGCTCGATGATGAAGGAAATACTCGATGCGATGGCGGAGCTTGGCGGCGGTACCGTGGACGGCTTCTGGGAAAAATACTTCTTCAGCACGAATCAGTATTTCCCGGCAGTAGCTTATAACGAAATGGCACGTGTCGGCTACGAGTATGCCCACTATCAGATGGAGATAGGCAACTATAACAACGACACCGACCCGATAACGCAGTCGCTCGGCTCGCAGGAGGAAGGCGAGCGTCAGTGGTGTAAGGACCGAACCATCTACATGAGCAGCTACGCCAAGTACGGCGAGTTCAATCCGCAGAACCCTTCTGGCGGCAATATCAACTACCGCTCAACAGAGCAGATGACGGTGAACTTCGACTTGACGATGGCGATGTGGCTTTATCCGGTGGTCACGATTGGTCAGTCTACTATCTTTGACGGTCAACGTGTAAAGGCTGGCGACAAGATTAAGGCTACCGGCGTGACAGACTCTAACACCCAGAACATTGTCTGCGGTGTGAACTACATGAGCGACATCGGCACATGGTATGACAAACCTGCTAACGAGACTTTTGCGTTCAACGGCAAGCGCATACGCAGCCTTATTGCAGGTAGCGACACTAAGAGCGACATACACCTCAAAGCTACGAGTGTGGGCATTACTCCGCTCGCTGCGCTGCGCACGCTCGATGTGCACAACCTCGCGACACTGACGGGTACGCTTGACGCATCGAAGAACTCACGACTTGTGAGCATCGACGCACGAGGCACTAAGTTGACTGACGTTTCGTTACCAGCCCAGGAGTTTCTGAAGACAGTGAAGCTGCCTGCAACCATGACCGATCTGCACCTTGACGGTCAGCGAGGCTTGGAGACTCTGACACTTGAAGGCTACGCTAACCTTCAGAACGTGTACCTCAATCAGGCTACGTGCCCGAAGATTGACGCTCTCACACTCATCGAACAGATGTATAAGAGCACGCAGATAGCTTCTGTGACCATTCTCGGTGTTGACTGGCAAGACGTGTCTGTTGAGACGCTGACATGGCTCCTCGACAAGCAGGCTAAGCTGACCGGCAGCATCACGCTTTCTGAGAATGTCACGGTGGATGCAACACTCAAAATGCGCATGGTGGGCATGTGGGGCAACGTGGACGACGACAACAATGCGCTGCGTGTGACATACACAAAGAACGAAATCATCAGCGCATCACTCACCGGCGTGTCGTACTATCCTATCGAGGGCCGCTACACGCTGAAACTCGCTGTTGCACCGAAAAACGGCAACGATATTGTGCTTGTGTCTTGGAAGATGACAGAGAACAAGTTTGCTACCATTGACCCGAAAACGGGTGTTGTTACGGTGACGAAGCAGGGTAGCAAGGAGGCTGATGACAAGGCTATTGTGACGGTCACACTGCAGTTGTCGAGCGGCAAGGTCATCGAGACCACACGAGAGGTTTATTTCTACGCTTACGAGGCGAAGCTGGGTGACTACATATTCGCTAACGGCACGTACGGCAGTGACGTAGACCTCACAGACTCGACACCTATCGGCATCATCTTCTATATTGACCCGACACGCACATGGGCTATCGCCGTAGCGCTTAAGGACTATGGTAGCAGGGTTTGGGGCTTGTGGAATTCCAACGACGGTAACAACGGTATGGCCGGCATCAAGCTGGAGAGCAACGCTGTGTACAACGTGTACGATCTGCCGCTCATACAAAACATCTACCAGAGCTACACTGTCAATGATGCGAATATGCGCGACGAGGCGAATACTGCCAACGACGGCTTTAAGGCATACAAAGACCTTAACACTATCAGCGATATTGGTTTCGATGAGATTACCGATGTGATGTGGGATACGAGCGTCGGCCATACTATCCTCGGCGATTACCTCGGCAAGGCTGGTCTGCGAGTCGGCGACAAGGTGGCGCGCGGTCAGCTGTACACGCTGAAGATAATAGCGCATCGCGACTATATCCTTCAGGATGCTAACGTCAACTTGCCGATACCTAAACGTACCGATACTCAGACTATGGCTGAGAACCTCGCAAGCTGCATATCGGCAGTGCAGGCTTCACACGCCAATGCCTCGAAGTATCAGCAGTATTACTATCCTGCTGCGAGCTATTGTCACGCCTATGTGCCCGCGACTGACAAGCCTGATGAGGTTGTGGCCGAGAAGTTCGGCGAGGGTCGTTGGTCATTAGCATCAATCGGCGAACTTTCGCGCTGCACGTGGTATCACCTTAAAGGCTATGTTGTAGGCGCTAACCACAACATCTTCGCAAAGGGTGTTGCTGACCTACGTTTTGTTAAATTTAACAGTTCGTGGCAGCGGTCGTCTTCAGAGTATACGGAGGCGTACGCATGGATTCAGCAGCCGTCCAGCGGTCAGACCGGCCACTTCAACGGCTTTAAGGCCAATGGTTATCAGGTGCGTCCGGTCGTCGCATTCAAACTTTAACATTTTGGGCGGGGCGGCTTTCCGCCGCTCCGCCGATAACAAACACACACATTGCAAGCCGTCATTTTGACGGAGTAACATTAATATGAAAGCGAGTCAATCTTCAATTTATCGCAAGTTAGAGAAGCTGCTTGGCTGCCTGATGCAAGTGTCGGAGCGTATTCCGAAGCACGCAGCAGGTCTGCAAACAGTCACGGCAAGATGCGTTAACGAAATCATCGACGCATTGTCGGTCTGCGAGTACGCTCTCAATACAAGCGACATTAGCCAACGAGTAGAGTATATTGCAGCTCTCATCCATTCCATGACCATCATAAAGACGATCATACGTCAGTTGCATGAGTACAGCAAGAAGGAGAGTGTGAGCATGATAAATACACCGGAGGGTGCGAAGACAGTGAAACAGCCTCGGTACGGCAGAATTATCAGCAATAGTCAATACCCGATGTTCTTGCGCGATTTTGACGAATTAGCAAGGAGAATCGGTGCATGGTACAAGTCGTCGCTGGCCATGCGTAGTTCGCAAGAGGTTGATATGTTTGGCTAATGATTGGTGGTTATGATTACGATTATAGCAGCTAATAAAACCTCTTTAAAATTGAATGGGTGCGCCACAAGTGGACTTGGCAGTCCGCTCGTTAAGAACAAGGTAGTGCGCATAATGACGTCGTCTTCAGAGTATACGGAGGCGAACGCATGGATTCAGCAGCCGTCCAGCGGTCAGACCAACAACAACAACAATAAGGCCAATGGTTATCAGGTGCGTCCGGTCGTCGCATTAAGTGAGGAGAGGGTAAAGGGTTGGGTAGAAGCTTTCAATCAATGCTGTTCTAATAAAATGACGAGCGAACAATGTGTGCTTTATAGACTGCATGATACAGACCTGCTCAGACTTATGGTGGAGTGCGAGAGCTATAGCTACACGCCAAGCACAAGCATCTGCTTCTGTGTGACGCGCCCGAAGTTGCGAGAGATATTCGCGGCGAACTTCCGCGACCGCATCGTGCAACATTGGATATGTATGCGTATTGAGCCGTTGTTCGAGCGGCGGTATTCTGCTATGGGTGACGTTACTTGGAACTGTCGCAAGGGCAAAGGAGTTAGGCTGGCGGTGAACGCTCTAAGGTGCGACATTTTAGAGGTCTCATGCAACTACACACGCAGGGCCTATGTGGGGCGCTTCGATGTCGCGGCGTTTTTCATGAATATCAACATTCGTATTTTAGAGCGCCTGGCAGTGGCTTTCGTGCGCAAGTATTACCACGAACCAGACGTAGACCTGCTCGTTTATCTGCTGACGGTCACTATCAGACACAGACCGCAGAACAACTGCACAAAGCGCGGAGACCCGAGGCTGTGGGCTATGCTGCCTGCTGGCAAGACGCTATTCCTTCAGCCAAACTACCGCGGCATGCCTATCGGCAACATCACTTCGCAACTTCTCGCTGGCTTTTACATGTCGTTCCTCGACGAATACATGGTAGACTTATGCAAGAGTGTAGATGCGAGATACGAGCGGTTCGTCGATGATTTCGCAGTCGTCTGCAGGCGAAAGGCAGATGTACTGATGCTGCGCAACAAAGCAGGTGCATTTCTTCAGCGATACCTGAACCTGCAGCTGCATCATGATAAACAGTACATACAAGATGTGACACACGGTGTGTATTTCGTCGGTGCTGTTATTAAAATGGAGCGAGTGTATATCTCTAATCGCACAGTAGCAGGCTTCATCGAGAAGCTGAAAGAACTTGATGCATATCTCGCAGGCATCAGGCGGTTCGGCGTTGACGAAGCTTATGCGCTTGATCATTACTTGATGTCGCTAAACAGCTACATGGGCTTCTTTATCGACAAGACTACGTACGCGTTGCGCCGTAGAGCGGTTAAACGATATTGCCCACGCCTTTTTGATTATTACGTAGTCAAAGGGCACTTCGAGGTGTTTAAGGTCAAAAGCAAATATTCTATTTCAAATCTATTGTTAAAAAAAGATGTGTATGGTTAATATCAATGAGCGCGAGGACATCACTTTGCAGAATGACCTCGGCAGAACAAAGGTATCGGTCGTTGTCGGTAACGGCTACGACGAGAGTGTTGAACTTGGAACTGGTGTTTGGAACTACGGCGCGATAGTCAATGCGCTCGTACGCTTCAAGTATCCGGCAGACGCTGCAGAGGCTATAGCCTTCAACAGCCTTATGCTGATGCAGAACCCTGCGGCGGTGAGTGACGAGGAGGCAAGTGAGAAGCTGACAGAGTTTGACGAGCTGCAGAGCTGGCGCGAGAAGTGCAAGGCGAGGGCGAAGGAGCTGCTGGCGATGGGCGAGAAGATGGGACTGGAGGCGACGGCGTGACGAAGCTCAAGAAATGGGTGCCGATACAACAGCTCCCGGATGGCTCGTGGCGTCTGTTCATCAAGATGGTACACATCGACTACGACTTCTTCGAGAAGACCGACATGTATCACCAGGTAGTCTACTTTCACAAGCCAACGCTCGATGATATCAAACGCACGTGTCACCGAATAGCTATGAGCTATCTCGGAGAAATCAACTACGATCCGAACACATTCGACTTCTCGCCGTATATGATTTATTGACAATATTTATTTTCAAATCACAAAATTGTTATGTATGCGTAAAATAGATCTTATTATTGTTCACTGCTCGGCGACGCCCGAGGGCAAGGATTTTACAGTTGCCGACATCGACGCATGGCATCGACGTCGACACTTCAACGGCATCGGGTATCACTATGTTGTGTATCGTGACGGCACTGTACACGAAGGTCGACCGGTTGCCAAGGTCGGCGCCCATTGTGCAGGCCATAACGCCAACAGCATCGGTGTGTGCTATGTCGGCGGCGTCGATGACAAACAGCAGCCAAAGGATACACGCACGCCCGCTCAGCGCGACGCTCTTGTCAATCTGCTCATGCGTCTAAAGCGTCAGTATCCTGCCGCCGTCATACGCGGTCATCGTGACTTCTCAACGAAGGCGTGCCCGTCGTTCGACGCTACATCGGAGTACGCTGACATTTCTAAAATGTGATGTTTATGACAAAGTTCGACAGCAGCAATGCTTCAATAATGTCCGCAAACGAGTTTAATCAACGCGTGAAAGATTGGGGCGAGACCGTCCGTTCTCGCTCGCTCGGTACGCTTGTTGCGGAGACTAATGTGTATAGCGGCGAACTTCGGTCTCGACTGAAGTCTGCCACTAATACGGCGCGCGACGATGGCTTGGCTCATGCCGTAGCCTTCAAGTTTGTCCGCTACGGCGTATTCGTCGCCTACGGCGTAGGTAACGGTTATATCAGGCTCAATGGCAGAGTTGTGCGCGGTTCGCACAATCCGAACCGTCACGTTCCTCCAGGTCCGATTCGCCGAAGACCGGTAGATTGGCTTGACAAGAACGTCGAACAGCAGATGCAGGGCCTTGCAGACATCGCCGCCGAATACTATGGCGACCGAGCAGCCAAAGACGTGCTCGAACAAATAGACCGCGTGACAATTGTCAAAAAACAGCATTAAAAAAGGCAGGGAGCTTGATTGTTTAGCTCTCTGCCTTTTTTAGTGCTGCAGACCTTACCAACTGTGATTTTTTTGCAGATATTCTTTTGTTTTACCTGTAAACACCCATTTATTATCATCGTTGAGTATAAGGTCTTTTTCTTTCATTTTCTTACGTAACTCGGGGTCGTGTACGTCGTTTTTACAATATCGTGGCACCCATCGCCAATCACGGTACACCATATCCCGTTTCTTCATTTCCTGACATAGCAGTAGCGGGTAGCCGATGCTCAAGGCTTCCTTAAATTCGGGATATTTTCTGCCAAGGTCGTCATCACACATTTTATTAACTGCCTTGCCTGTGCTTCTCACGAGAAAAACAATTAGCAACACAACTACTAAAATCATGGCTTGTGTCTGAGTTAGATGATACATAATTGTCGTTTATAGGGTTATTTGTATTTGCAGTAAAGTTAATGTTTTTTTTCGATATATGCAAGTTTTTGCATGCTTTAATTTGCGTCCTTTGCCAAGATGTTTTTATAGTCTATTTTTGTACCCGTTAATATTGTTTTTATGGCTAAAACTTATAATCGCACAGTCAAGGTTTTTATTGACGGCACAGAGGTAGAGGGTACTATCCCTGTTATCCAGAAGCGCATTCGTGAACTTACACGCGATGTCAAGAAGATGACTATCGGCACCCAAGAGTATAATGATAAAGTCAAGGAGATTGCACAACTCAATTCTATCCTTGCTGAGCACAAGCGTGCCGTGCGCGGTGTCGTTGAGGAGTCGCAGTCGCTCGGCAAGCGGCTCGGCAATTTGGCTGACTTTTTCAATAAGTGGTACTACTCCCTTCAGACAGGCCTCGATGCTCTCGGTGGTGCTACTACTAAAATCCGCCAAAGTGTCAATGATTACGCTGACATGGAAGAGTCGATGGCGGATGTACGCAAATACACTGGACAAACGGCGACACAAGTGCGCGAAATGAACGAGGATTTCAAGCGCTTGGATACACGTACGACTCGTGATCAACTTAACGCTCTTGCTGGTTCTGCGGGTCGTCTTGGTATCACCAACAAAAAAGCAATCGAAGAATTTGTCGATGGAGCTGATAAAATCAAAGGGGCACTTAAAGATGATCTTGGCCCAGGCGCAGTTGATAAGGTAGGCAAGCTCTCACAAATGTTTGGTGAGGATAAAAAGAAGGGTTTGCGTGGTGCAATGCTTGCTACGGGTTCTGCGGTCAACGACCTTGCTCAATCTTCATCAGCTAACGCTGGTTACATTGTTGACTTTACCGCAGATCTTTCAGGCGTAGCTATTCAGGCTGGCATGACACAATCTCAGATTATGGGTCTTGCGTCCGCCCTCGACCAGAACATGCAGGAAGAGGCGACAGCTTCCACTGTATTCTCACAGTTGATTACAAAAATGTATCAGGAACCGGCACGTTTTGCTGCTCTTGCAGGTGTAGATGTCAAGAACTTCACCAATTTGCTAAAGACGGATGCTAACGAAGCTTTATTACGCTTCCTATCTGCCATGAAGTCAACTGGTGGTTTTGAAAAGATGGCACCGCTTTTTTCAGAGATGAAGCTTGAAGGCACACGTGCAGTTGGCGTCCTATCATCTGTTGCAACACATCTTGATCAGGTGCGCGAGGCACAAGCCGTTGCTAATGATGCGTACAGCAAAGGCACTAGTATTCTTGATGAGTTTGATGTACAAAACTCTACAGTTCAGGCTGGTATTGACAAGGCTAAAAAACAATTTCATGAACTAAGCATTGAACTTGGTGAGAAACTCTTACCACTTGTTCAGCACGGCATTACTGCAGGTTCTTTGCTCGTCAGAGTCATGAAGATTATATATCAAGTCGGTGAGTTTATTGCAAAACACGCCGTTGCAATATCAGCTGTGGCAGCTTCGCTAATGTTATACAATGGGGTGCTTACACTAACAATAATAAAAACCAAGTTATACAATGCTTACCTACGGGTTGCCATAGCTCTTGATACTGCATATAGAGCAACTATGACGCTCACACGTTCGGCAATGGTAGCTCTACATGCCGTATGGGCTTTGCTAACCAGAGGCGTGCAAGGCTACATCGTTGTAATGCGTGCTGCTCGTCTGGCGAGCCTAACAAACCCATGGACAGCTCTCGCGACGGTGCTTTCAGTTGTGGGCGTCGCCATATACTCTGCCACAAAAGCTTGGCAAGCGCACAAACAAGCCATACACGACAACCTTCAGGAGGTCAAAGAGGCTAACGCTATTAAAAAGCAGCAAGCCGAGATTGACAAGAGGGTAGCTGAGAGCCATATTGAGGAGAAGACACGCATTGCGCAGCTTAACAAAATTATCCATTCTAACGCTTTTTCCATTAATGAACGCAGGGCTGCCATCGCTGCTTTGCAGAGAATCGTGCCTTCGTATCATGCTAAGATATCAAATGAGGGCAAGCTTTACAACGACAACATAAAGACCGTCAAAGAATATATCAAACAGCTCGACAAGCTTGCCATGGCGCAGGCTATCAACGAGCAGAAAGTTGATATAGCACGCGAAGAACTTGCCCTCAAGCAAAAAGAGCAGAAGATACGTTTTTCTATTAAATCTGTTAATGCAGAAATAGAGGCTCATCCTGAAGTTTACAAAGAGTACAAGTATCATTCTGGTGGTCGGACAACAAGGGGCGTTTCGGCTGCGCTAGTTAAGAAAGAGCGGGAGCGAGGCATTCACGAAGGCCGTTTAAATGCGAACCTGAGCCAACAGAGAGTTCTCGCTGCGCGAAAGAGGGCCTTAGATAAGACTGTTAATGGTGACAAAGAACTGCGAAGTGCGCTTGCAAGCGTGGTAACAGAGGGCGGTTCTGAATCTTTGGGTAAAAACAATGACAACAAACCCGGCCATTACGTCTCTTCATCACACGAAAGCACCAAGTCTGACCCTGAAGTCGAACGCCAAAAGCTCGTTCAGAAAGAACTCGACTCCATTACTGCCGACTATGAGACCAAGCGCACACAGGCCAAGCAAGCTTACCTCGACGGTTCTATTGCCACTCAAGAAGACTATAACCGTAAGGTTGAAGACCTTGAGCTCGAAGAGCTTAACAAAAAACTTGAGGTCGCTGGACTTGAGCCGAAGAAGCGTGCCGAGATAGAGAAGAAGATTCTTGACTACAAGGTTAAGCTTTACGACCAGCTTCGCGAGGTTGAACAGTCGTTCGGCGACACTGAAGCGGAGCAGCTCGCTCATGAGCTTGATAACATCAAACAGAAGTATGACCATGATCTCGCTCTTCTCAACAACCTTCATGACAAGAAGCTTATCAGCGAGGAGCAATATCAGGCTGATTTGAAGAGACTCAACGAACGGTATACGACAGACACAGATAAGGCTAATAAAGAATCTGCTGACCGCTATATCAGCGACGCAAAGGCTACATTTGAGTCGCTGATGGAGTTGCAACGTAAGGCTAACATCAAGTCTGGCAATATCGAAGAGCAAAGTCAGGCAGAGCGAAGTGAGGCTTGGAAGGGGTATTTGCAAAAACTCCTTGAGGATACAGCGCTTACCGGCGAGCAACGTCTTGCCATACAGCAGCAAATTGACGATGCCGACATCGAACAGACCAAAGATGCGCTCAAACAGAAGCAGGACCTCACGCAGAAGTATAACGATATAGTGTGTAGTGTTATTGTGTCTGCAGGTCAGAAGCTCGGCGAAGAGCTTGGCAAGATTCTTCAGGGTGAGAAGGCTGATTTCAAAGACTTCCTCCGTGGCATGTTGTCTCTTATGATAGATGCTCTTGAGAATGTCGTTATAACAATGCGAGCGGCATCCATAGCAAGAAACGTTGCCACACTCGGTACTGCGGGTCTCGCTAAAGCTGCGATAGAGACTGCACTCGTCAAGGCGGCTTTTGAGATGGCCAAAGCTGCAGTAGGCAGTTTCGATGTCGGCGGCTTCACTCCGACCGGTCCATGGGATAAGCCACAAGGCATAGTACATTCCAACGAGTTTGTCGCCAATCGCTTTGCTACTGGCAACCCTAATGTGCTCCCGGTTCTTAACCTCATCGACGAGGCGCAGCGCTCTGGCAGCGTGTCGCGTCTATCGTCTGAAGATATCGCCGCCGTGGTGCCAGGTTTTTCGCAATTCGCGCCTCGTAGAGCAGTTGCCGGTCCAAAAGTTGCTACTGCTACAGCGGCGCCTGATACGTCTGCCGTCACAACGGTTCTCTCTCGCGTCGTACACTCACTTAATAATATCGACAAGCGATTCTCTACTCCCATTGTCGCCGAGACCTATGCTACGGGCAAGCATGGCACAATAGAAGCAGAGCGCTTGGTGAATAAAATGAAGTCTAACGTTAGCAGACAAAGAAAATGATAAAGCTATTTATTGACGACAGCGAGGTTCACCTCGCTGCTGACATATCCTTGGAGTTCTACGACCGTAACCCCTTCTTCACCTCCGAAGGCCAACACACCCTCGACATCGACATATCACTCGATGATCCTCGAAATGCGGTCATATATAATGCTATCCATCGCATTGATATTGCGAAGCATCCACAGAACCGCTCAGCGATACTTTACTGTGAGAAGGGTGTTATCATCAAGGGCACAGAGATAATTCTTGAGATAAGCGACCGCAATGTAAAAATACAGATCGCAGCCGGTAACTCAGAACTAAATTTTCTCACTGGCAGCGACAAATACATCCGTGACCTCGACCTTGGCGGTATTGACGAACTGAGCGAATCTATCGCTCAAGACTCTCTGTATGCTTCATACCCGACATTCGACTTCGTTTGTTGCCCCGTCGTCGCTAAAGCAAAGCTCTTCGGTCAAGGCGTCAATGAGCTCGCAGCCAGCTCCGAGGTTTATAACGAAATCAACGAGACCGAGGGCGCGACCTCAGTTACTATTAAAAAAGGCACTACGCTATGCCCACAGCCTTATCTTGCCGCTATTGTTCGACGCGTCATTACCGCCCTCGGGTACAATATCGCCAGCAATATCCTCGGCTCGCACAAGGAGCTGAGCAAGCTCATCTTTGTGCATGGCTACAAGACTCTAAAGTACAACGAGATGGTCGAGAACTGGAAGGTGTCGGACTTTATTTCAGAGGTCGAGAAGCTGTGCGGCGTGAGGTTTCTTGTTGACAATAATACTAAAAATGTAGAAATTCAAACGTTGCGCAGCTATTATAGCGCTACGGCAGTTGAGATCGTCAATAGTGCCGATATTGTCGGTAATGTTGATAAAAAATATGACCAAGACCCACCAGACGACATCACTTACCACAACGTGAGCTACAAGTTCCCCAATACTCCCATCTATAAGCGCTATGCTCTTGACGCTGACTTCGCACAAAAGATAGAGTACGTCAAATGCCCTCACAAACAAGCTAAATACGACATGTACTATTTCGAACTTTGGGATGTTTGGTCGCACATCTTAGGCGGTGATCCGGAGTTCGACAAGCGCGGCGCTCCACCGCAGAAAGTCGTGGATTCATACCATTCAATGACGGCATATTATAATAGAGGCTTCTTCCTTAACGGGGCAGACACTTCTAACATACAAGCGGTAGATTTCGAATTTCCCTTCGCTGTTTGGTCGGTGGATTCTGATTTTACAAATTTGGCGATGATTAACCAGTTCGGACCGCGCGTCGATGAGTCCAATACAGATAAAACCGAACTTAAAATAGTTCCTATCGAAAATGTATTTTCGCAGTTGCGTAACTACTACAGCTACCCGATGCCGATTGTAGAGAATGGTGACGGCGATGTGGGTACTGTTGTCGACGAAAATGAGGGCAAGGGTGTTGCTGAGCGCTTGTTTAGCGACACTTCTGAAGCGTCAGCTAAAGACAACATGTACGTGGGCTTTTACATGGGGGTTAGCAAATTTGAGGTTATAGGCGAGAATCGCGACAACCATTATCCGGTCGTGCCCGTCACTATTAACAGCCGCTTGCAGGTTCGCACCAGACGTGATGCCGCTCATTCATACCCCTTCTGGGAGCATCAGACCGTGCGTATTGTCAAAGCTGACGGCAACTACGACCTCTCCATAAATTCGAGTACCGGCATGTATAATACATACTGGTCTACAAATGTCGATGTTGACCTGACGACGGTTTACACTATACGCTTCCGCACTGTGCAGCGTCGTGATGTGCGCCGCATATTCAATATCGCAAACCAAAAGTTCTACTGCCAACAGCTCAAATATGAGGTCGTTGACGGCGAACTATCAGATGTTGTAGAGGGCACGTTCTATCCCCTTAAGTAGTCCGTGCCCTCCAGCTTTCAAAAGTCGCCGTCGTAGTCTTTCAACGTAGCATTCGCACGCTTCATGTCATGCGGCACATAGATATTTGTTATATCAATGCTTGAGTGTCGCGCTTGATCACGCACAGATACGGTATCAACATGCTTTCTGAGCATATTTGTGATGCCAGTGTCTTTAAGTGAGTAGAACTTGTACCGCTCCGGGAACTTCAAGTCGCGCCTTACATGGTGTAGCCAATAGTCGCGGAAGCTCTTCTCGGAGCGGTATTCCGCCCCGGGCTTAAAATCATTGGAGAAGAGATAATAACTGCCAGGGCTATTGAACACGCCCAGCTCTACCATCAGCAGCAATATCTTCTTCGGTAAGGTCACAGCAGCGTCGGCGTGGTTCTTGGCGTTGTCACCGTGCACAAGTATCAACTGCTTCTTGATGTTGATATCTTCAATCTTCAATAGTGACATCTCACGAGGTCTCAAAAACGTATAATATAATATGTATGTAGCCAAAAGGTAATGGCGGTTATTCTTCTCGAGATATTCTTTTAATCGCTGCAGATTGCGCTCATCTATCGTATCGCGATTTTTAAAGCGTGCGCTGCGCATAACCATCTGAAACCCTTCAGTCGGGTTCTTTGGCACGTACGACCTTTGCACAAGATACTTCGCGAAGGTCTTTATCCACGCCAAGTAATTATTACGTGTCTGCAGGGTATTGTTGCGCTCGACAAATACGTAGTCCAGAAACTTGCCGACTACACGCCGGTCAAACTGATAAATATAATGTACATTCTTGTCGGCTATCCAGTCCTTCAACACCTTCATGTAGCTCATGTAGCTTGCTACTGTCTCCATGCGATAGCCGTTTTCTTTGGCCATTTTCGCTAACCATTGCTCGTATTTAAGCACGACATCATCCCATAGCGTGTATTCCGTTGGGCTTACAGCCTCTATCCACGGATTCCACCCATCGAGCAGCTTTTCCGTTAAGTGCTGCATTATCTGCCGTGCCTTCTCCCTTTGCAGCCGCTTACTCTTTATGCGGCCAAGCATTATTTTCTTGAGCTTCATTTTCCCCGTTTCCGGACAAAATGCCGTAAACGATACATAGCACTCCGACGCCTGATGAAAGACCGGTGGAGTCCAGCCCTTCAACTTGTTTATTTCAGAATTTTTTGAGCACATTTTTTTTGTCCTCTACGTTTTTGCGTCGAGGACTCGGTTAAACAAATAATTATAGTGACTTTTCACACACGCCGACTTATCGCCGAGTATATTAAAGCGACAAAGGGCTAAAACACTGAAAAATAGCGTTTTAACCCTTTTTCTGTCGGGATGACAAGATTCGAACTTGCGACCCCTACGTCCCGAACGTAGTGCGCTACCAACTGCGCTACATCCCGATTGCTGGATGAGATATATCTCAAAAGCGAGTGCAAAGGTAATCACTTTTTTCGTAATACGTGCAAGTTTTCGTAAAAATTTTATCTAAATATAGAAAAAAGTTGCTTTGAAAGTGTTTATGAGCTGCGAAACACGGGAAAAACGTTTAAAAACAGCTAAAAAACCGGCTTCCGCTTTTTACTTTCAGCTCTCCGGCGGGTCATATAATCGTAACGCCGATCAAAACGAGCTCGTTACTAAGCAGGAAAATAACTATTAGATGCGTTTTGGTAAACAACCTTTCTGGTGACCTCCTTCTTGAGCGTGACGCTCTCAGAAGGAGGCTTTTTTGTGGGTTTTCGGGGACTTTGCTGGTTATTTGCACTTATTTTGCATAAAAAGCGGCAAAAAAGTTGCACAGTAAATTTAAAATACCTACCTTTGCACTCGCTTAACAAAAAGCGCAATGGTGCCATAGCTCAGATGGTAGAGCAAAGGACTGAAAATCCTTGTGTCCCCGGTTCGATTCCTGGTGGCACCACTTACGAAGAGTTACTCATTTCGAGTGACTCTTTTTTTGTATATATACGTGCCATAGCTCAGTTGGTAGAGCAAAGGACTGACATTGTCTATAAATTGGCCTTGTGTCCCCGGTTCGATTCCTGGTGGCACCACCTTACTAAAAGGAGTTACTCGTAAAGAGTGACTCCTTTTCTTGTTTATACGTGAATCCTCCGTAGCGGCGGTATCCTGCCGCCTCAGCAAGCAATAACACTAATTGAATCTTACAACGATATTCTGTGTTTCGAACACGAATCGCACGAATTTTAAATAGTAGAACTTGATCTGTTGTTACGTTTACATACGATATTATGAAAATTCCAGACTTTCCGCTTGCTCGTTTCAATAATAATCGTTAAATTAGCAATCGCTAACTATAAACCACATTGTTATGAAGGAATTGATTTGTGCAATAATGTTTTTGCTGTCTTTGCCAGCGGCGTCTGTACATGCACAGGCATTCAAGGAGATGACCTTCTTCGAGTTGTCGGCAGGAAGCGGAGTGAAGCACCACGGAATAACCCCCGTCGACTTCTCGTTCAAGCTCCACGTTGACCTTCTTCCTTTTGCCTATATCTTCATCGCTGCGGAGGACAACATCGCGCTTTACAAGAATGACAGTGCGAAGAGCTACTCCAATGGGTGTAGCATGGGCGGCGGACTGGGCTTCAAGCTGCTCAACGGCGTGAAGGGCAAGCATGCGCTCGACGTGCGTGTGAAGTCATTGAGCACCCTGGGCAGTCCCGACTGGAAGCGCAACACTTACGACGCTTCGCTGGCTTGGTATCTCAAAACTGAAAAGATCTCGCCGATCGTGGAGCTTGGCTACAGATACCTCGACTCGCGCACCAAGGGCATCGACAATTACGGCAACGCCTATCTCACTATCGGATTGAGATACTAACGTATAAGGGTACGACGCCCTTGCTCGGATTATTCGTGTTTGTCATAAATCAATTAGCGTTTTTTATTGCTGCGGCGGCAGGATACCGCCGCTACGGAGCCGAAACGACCGAGGAAATTATATTAAAACCGCTTAATCCGCTTTCTTGCAGAATTAGCTATAATAAAAAAACGAACACGAATAGCACGAATAGCACGAATGGATAAACTTTGCATTCGTGAGATTCGAGTTATTCGTGTTCGTTGTAAAAATCAATTAGTATTATGCTTTGTTGGTGCACTGCATGCTTGGTTGGTGCAGTTCTTGCTTGGTTGGTGCAGTTGAGACAACTGCACCCCCTTAAAGTGTCAGTTTAGAGCGCGAACTTGTATCCGAGTGTGAACTGGAACACGCTGTGGCGTGAGTCAGCCTTCTCGAAAGTCTTTGTGCAGCCGAAGTTGTAGCGTGCGTCGAACACTACGTTGCTGAACTCGTAAGAGAGACCTACGGGGATAGAGAAATCGAAGCCCTTAACGCCGTCGAGGTCTACCGACTTGCTATTACCATTAACAGTTGTCTTCACAGAGCTGTTCACCTTGAACGCCGGCTGGATACCGAGCTTAACGGCGAGACCCTTGTAGAGATATACGTTGGCGAGGATAGGCACGTTGATGTAGTCGAGCTTCATTGTCTGGTCGGCGTTAATGCCCATAAAGTTGAACTCGCCGGTAGCGCCCTGCTGCGAGTAGAGCAAGCCGAACGAAACACCTACGAGGTCGCTGAACTGATACTGACCCTCGGCGCCTACAGCCAAGCCGATGCGCGGATCAGATCCGTCAAGTTCTGTCATTGAAGCCACGTTGAGACCTACCTTAGGCTGCAGAGTGAATGTGCCTGCTGCCTGCTGTGCGAACGATGCTACTGAAGACAGCACGAAAGCTGCCACGAGGAATAATTTCTTCATAATTGTTTGAATTTAGATGCATGGCAACGCCCACAAGCCATGCCGTTATACGTTGTGTTTTCATAGGACGCCCTCCCCCTCCGCATGGGCGTTAGCCATAGGCTTTGCAGAAGGAAAGCGCCCTGATAAATTAAAAGAGCATCGCAAATGTATAAACAATTGACAAATACTGCGAGTTTTGAATAGTTAAATAGCATTAATTCCGTTGATTTGTTCACATTTTTGCCCAATTGTTGGAAGAATATGCCAATCCGTGCCATAAAGCTTTTAACCGGAATAATTGTACATCTCGTTTTTTTGCTGTAATTTTGCACTATTCATGTGCGCAAAGCACACGACAATCTACGAAAAAACAGAAACATTCATATAAAACCTAAAAAACGAATCTATGAACAAGTATCCCAAAATTGGTATTCGCCCCACCATCGACGGTCGTCAGGGTGGCGTACGCGAGAGTCTTGAAGAGAAGACAATGAACCTTGCACGTTCGGTTGCAAAGCTTATCACAGAAAACTTACGCAACGGTGACGGCTCACCCGTGGAGTGTGTCATCGCCGACTCTACAATAGGACGCGTCGGAGAGAGCGCTGCCTGCGCCGAGAAGTTCGAGCGCGAGGGCGTCGGCTCTACCATCACCGTCACATCATGCTGGTGCTACGGCGCCGAGACAATGGACATGAACCCGCACTGGCCGAAGGCTGTATGGGGCTTCAACGGCACAGAGCGCCCGGGCGCAGTATATCTGGCTGCAGTGCTCGCTGCCCACGCACAGAAGGGTCTGCCCGCATTCGGCATCTACGGACACGACGTGCAGGACCTCGCCGACGACTCTATCCCGGCTGACGTAGCAGAGAAGATTCTGCGCTTCGCACGCGCCGCTCAGGCTGTGGCTACAATGCGCGGCAAGTCGTACCTCTCTATGGGTTCTGCCTGCATGGGTATCGCCGGTTCTATCGTCGACCCGAACTTCTTCCAGGAGTATCTCGGCATGCGCAACGAGAGCGTCGACCTCACCGAGATTATCCGCCGCATGACAGAAGGCATCTACGACCACGTAGAGTTTGAGAAGGCTATGGAGTGGACACGCGAGCACTGCATGACCAACGAGGGCGAGGACATCGCTAACCGTCCGGAGAAGGCAAAGACACGCGAGCAGAAGGACCAGGACTGGGAGTTCATCGTGAAGATGATGATGATCATGAAGGACCTCATGCACGGCAACCCACGCCTCGCCGAGCTCGGCTACAAGGAAGAGGCTATCGGCCACAACGCCATCGCAGGCGGCTTCCAGGGCCAGCGCCAGTGGACCGACTTCTACCCGAACGGCGACTACCCAGAGGCTCTCATGAACACCTCGTTCGACTGGAACGGTCTGCGCGAGCCTATCACACTCGCTACCGAGAACGACGCCGGCAACGGCGTGGCTATGCTCTTCAACCATCTGCTCACGGGCAGAGCACAGATCTTCTCTGACGTGCGCACATACTGGAGCCCCGAGGCTGTGAAGCGCGTAACAGGCAAGGAGCTTACCGGTATGGCAGCTAACGGTATCATCCACCTCATCAACTCTGGCGCTACAACTCTCGACGGCTCTGGCGCAGCTACCGACGCAGAGGGCAAGCCGGTGATGAAGCACTTCTGGGAGATGACAGACAAGGACGTAGACGCTTGCCTCCAGGCTACTACATGGTATCCGGCTAACCGCGACTACTTCCGCGGCGGCGGCTTCTCTTCTAACTTCCTCACACGCGGCGGCATGCCCGTTACAATGGTTCGCCTGAACCTCGTGAAGGGACTCGGCCCGGTTCTACAGCTCGCTGAGGGATGGACCGTAGACGTTGACCCCGAGATCCACGCTGTTCTCGACAAGCGCACCGACCCGACATGGCCTACAACATGGTTCGTTCCGCGCCTCACAGACAAGGCTCCGTTCAAGGACGTTTACTCTGTGATGAACAACTGGGGCGCTAACCACGGCGCAATCACTTACGGACACGTAGGCGCCGACCTCATCACGCTCTGCTCTATGCTCCGCATTCCGGTTTGCATGCACAACGTGGAGGACGACAAGATCTTCCGCCCGGCTTCATGGAACGCATTCGGCATGGACAAGGAAGGCGCAGACTTCCGCGCTTGCAAGAACTACGGACCGATTTACAAATAATTTATAATTGAAAGCCGAAAGTCGAATTTAGAATTGAAAGTTGAGAGTTGAGAGTTATGATATGTTTTGCTGTTTATATATTACAGTTGAAATTTACCCCAAAAAGGTAATCATACCTCTCAATTCTCAACTTTCAATTCTCAACTTCAAGCTCTCAACTCTCAACTTTTTCAAAGAAAAAAACAATGATACAGGATTATCAGATACAGGAATTTCTGCGTCAGGCTCACCGCGTAGGCGATGCAGGCTTGACATTGTGCTCAAGTGGCAACATATCATGGCGCATCGGCGACGAAGCGCTCGTTTCAGGCACAGGCTCATGGGTGCCGACACTTCCGAAAGAGAAGGTGGCTATCTGCCGCGTCAGCGACGGCGCTGTGCTCAACGGCGTGAAGCCTTCTATGGAGAGCGGTTTCCACCTCGGCGTGCTCCGCGAGCGCCCCGACTGCGACGTTGTGCTCCACTTCCAGTCGAAGTACGCAACCGTAGTGTCGTGCATGACAGAGACACCGAAGGACTTCAACGTAACAGCTGAGGTGCCGTGCCACGTTGGTCGCGAGATACCGGTTATACCTTACTTCCGTCCGGGCTCACCCGAGCTTGCAGAGGCTGTTAAGGCAGCGCTGAAGGACCACAACTCTGCTCTCATGCTGAAGCATGGTCAGGTGGTTTGCGGCAAGACCTTCGACGAGGTGTTCGAGCGCGCAATGTTCTTCGAGATGGCATGTCGCATCATCGTGCTCAGCGGCGGCAAGTACAACACGCTGACAAACGAGGAAATCGACGACCTTGAGAGCTACGTGTTGGGCAAGAAGGGATAAAAAGATGGTGAGATGGTGAGATGGTGAGGTGTTGAGATTGGTGTGATGGTGAGATGGTGAGATGGTGACAATAGCAACATCTAATCTCAACATCTCAACATCTCAACACATCAACCCATCAACCCTCAACATCTCAACACCTCACCACATCAACATTATCAATATGACTTATTTAGCTATCGACTTCGGCGGCGGCTCAGGACGAGTCGTCGCCGGAACCATTACGGCGAAAGGCGGAAAGAAGCAGCTCACGATGCAGCTCGTACACCGCTTTCAGAACCGGCAGGTGCGCCTCGGCGAGCATGTCTACTGGGACTTTCCGGCTCTCTTCGAGGACATGAAGGCGGGACTGCGCAAGGCGGCGCAACTCGGACTGAAGGTGTCGGGAATAGCCGTGGACACATGGGGCGTAGACTTCGGACTCATCGACCGCAACGGCGACCTCGTGGGCAACCCGGTCTGCTATCGCGACGCCCGTACGCAGGGCATGGCTGGCGAGTTCTTCGCCGACACCGACCGCACGGCTCACTATAGCGTGAACGGCACGCAGGTGATGGAGATAAACACGCTGTTCCAGCTCCTGAGCCTCAAGAAAACCAACTCGCCGCAGCTGCAGATTGCAGACAAGCTGCTCTTCACGCCCGACCTCTTCTCCTACTTCCTCACCGGAGAAGCCAACACCGAGTACACCATAGCCTCAACATCCGAGATGCTCAACGCCACGACACGCGACTGGGACTGGGAACTCATAGACCGTCTCGAGCTGCCGCGCCGTCTCTTCTGCCCTATCGTTATGCCGGGCACCGTGCGCGGAAAGCTGCGCAAGGACATCGCTGAGGAGACCGGACTGGGCGAAGTGGACGTCATAGCAGTCGGTTCGCACGACACGGCGAGTGCCGTTGCGGCGGTTCCGGCTAAGGACGACGAGTCGCCGGTGGCGTTCATCAGTTCCGGAACATGGTCGCTGTTGGGCGTAGAGCTCGACCAGCCGATACTCACCGAGGAAGCACGCCGCGCAGAGTTCACCAACGAAGGCGGCATAGGCGGCAAGATTACGTTCTTGCAGAACATCACCGGACTGTGGTTCCTGCAGCGTCTTATGGCAGAATGGAAGGAAGAAGGCGACGAACAGCAGTATGACACGCTGCTCGCTGCTGCCGCAGAAGCGGAGATAAAGACCGTGATACCGGTGGACGCAAAGGAGTTTCAGAATCCGAAGTCGATGCAGGCGGCTATCTGCGACTATTGCGCCGCTCAGGGCTTCGAAGTGCCGCAGACAAAGGCTGCCACGACGCGCGTCGTGCTGCAGTCGCTCGCAGCGAAGTATGCCGAGGCAACGGCACATCTCAACTCGATGCTGCCCACACCGATAAAGAAACTGCACATCATCGGCGGCGGTTCGCAGAACAAGCTACTCAACCGTCTTACCGAAGAGGCTCTCGGCGTGCCCGTCGAGGCAGGACCCGTAGAGGCTACAGCCATAGGCAACATACTCTGCCAGGCACTCGCCAAGGGCGAAGTGGAATCGGTGGCAGAGATGCGTAAAATAGAAATTTAAACAAAGCAAATGAAACAACCTATCCTATCAAAAGACGGCGTGAGCTACGTCGTACCGTTCATCCTCATCACGTCGTGCTTCGCCCTGTGGGGTTTCGCCAACGACATCACCAACCCGATGGTGAAGGCGTTCTCCAAGATCTTCCGCATGTCGGCAACAGACGGCGCACTTGTTCAGGTGGCGTTCTACGGCGGCTACTTCGCCATGGCGTTCCCCGCAGCCATGTTCATACGCCGCTACACCTACAAGGCGGGCGTGCTCGTCGGACTCGGACTTTATGCGTTCGGCGCGCTGCTGTTCTATCCGGCTAAGATGACGGGCGAATACTATCCGTTCCTCGTCGCTTACTTCATACTGACCTGCGGACTGTCGTTCCTCGAGACATCGTCGAACCCTTACATCCTTTCGATGGGAACGGAGGAGACGGCTACACGCCGACTGAACCTTGCGCAGTCGTTCAACCCGATGGGCTCGTTGCTGGGCATGTTCGTGGCGATGAACTTCATCCAAGCTAAGATCAGTCCGCTCGACACGGCGGCGCGCGCACAGCTCAACGACGCACAGTTTGAGGCGGTGAAGGAGAGCGACTTGAGCGTGCTCATCGGTCCGTACCTTGCCATCGGCATCGTTATCCTCGCCATGTTCCTGCTCATCCTCTTCAAGAAGATGCCGCATAACGGCGACAAGAACCACGACATCAACTTCGTGCCGACGCTGCGCCGCATCTTCTCGCTGCCCCACTACAGAGAGGGCGTCATAGCGCAGTTCTTCTACGTAGGCGTTCAGATCATGTGCTGGACCTTCATCATCCAGTACGGCACGCGCATACTGATGGCTGAGGGCATGACCGAGCAGGCTGCCGAGGTGATGTCGCAGCAGTACAACATCATCGCGATGATCATCTTCTGCTGCTCGCGCTTCGTGTGCACGTTCCTGCTTCGTTACGTCAACACCGGCCACCTGCTTATGACGCTCGCCATTGTGGGCGGCGCACTCGTATGCGGCGTAATCTTCCTGCAGAACATCTACGGTCTGTACTGTCTGGTAGGCGTCAGCGCATGTATGTCGCTCATGTTCCCAACCATCTACGGCATAGCGCTCACGGGCTTGGGCGACGACGCCAAGTTCGGCGCTGCGGGTCTCATCATGTCTATCCTCGGCGGTAGCGTTCTGCCTCCGCTCCAGGCTTCGATAATCGACTGCGGCGAGCTCTTCGGCATGCCAGCCGTGAACGTTTCGTTCGTTCTGCCGTTCGTCTGCTTCGTCGTGATCGCCATCTACGGACAGCGCACGTACATGAGAAGCAAAAACAAGCTGAACGGATAACACAAGCAAACGATTGGACTTCGGGGTTTATTTTTGGTTCATCCGACATTTCGAGTGATACACAACCTAAGCTTTTCTCTCCGTTCGCGTCCGCCGTCCAATCAGATTCCGTCCGCGATCCGATCAGATTCCGTCCGCCGCCCGATCGGATTGCGTTCGGGTGACGATGACTTTTCGTGAGGTTTTACTGCGAAAATATAAAAAACATGAGGGTCATACATGGTGCTGCGGAGGCCGGAGACCTCCGCTACTTGATAACTATTAGGGGCATACACAGTGCTGCGGAGGCCGGAGACCTCCGCTACTTGTTTGCTAAAAGCCGCTGGGCGAAAGGAAGTGCATCGTTTCGCCCGTGACGGGATGACGGAACGTGAGTTCGGCGGCGTGCAGGTACATACGGTCGGCGCGCTCTATGCCGTAAAGCGGGTCGCCGAGAATAGGACAGGCGAGTCCTAAGGGATGGGCGCAATGCACGCGGAGCTGGTGCGTACGACCGGTTTTAGGATACAGGTGGACAAGGGTTCGGCCCTTGTCCACCTTTTTTGTTGTGTACGCCACGGCAGTATTCGCATCCACTGCCCTCACCTCTACTATATTATATAATGTTAGTGCGGGCTTGCCGTGCTCCATGTCCACACGCTGGCGCGGACGGTCGTTGATGTCGGCGATGAGAGGCAGAGAGATGGCTTCCAAGCAGCCTGACGGCTGCGCGGAAGAGTTTTGAGTTTTGAGTTTTGAGTTTTGAGTTGGCACGCCGCTGAGCACAGCCTCGTAGCGCTTTACGGTCTCGCGACTGGCGAACTGACGCTGCAACTCTACATACGCCTGCTCGGTGCGGGCGAGCACAAGCAGTCCGCTCGTGTCCATGTCGAGGCGGTGGGCGGCTTTGAGGAATTTTGAGTTTTGAGTTTTGAATTTTGAATTGTCGGCTTCGCCGATTGTGAATTGCTCAGTTGTGAATTGAGAATTCGTGGGTAACTGTAGGTTTGCGAAGTATTCTTCTACGCTGATATTCGCCGAGTCAGAGGCTTCCGACCTCACGCTCTCCGCCTTTCCCGGCACCGACAGCATGCCCGCCGGCTTGTCAACCACCATTATATACTCGTCTGCGTACAGCACGCGCGGCTCGGCGGTGTGCCGCTTCTGCGCGAGCGGATTGGGCGCCACGTCCAGTCCCTTGAGCATGTGCGTGAGTATGGGCAGACACTTCGAGCGGCAGGCAGGATAATAGTGCAGATGGTGGCGAATCTCGGACGCAGGCGACTCGCCCCACCAGAACTCTGCCATGCAGACGGGGCGCAGGCGGTGCAGGTAGGCGTATTGCAGGAGCTTCGGCGCACAGCAGTCGCCGGCTCCGGCTGGGGGCATGGCGTGCGTGTACTCGCGGAAGATGTCGATAAGGTCGCGCTCCTCGCCCTTGGCGTTGAGCATGCGATAAGCAGAGAAGAGCCAGCGCTGCAGCTCATCGCTCATCTGCTTGCGCTTGCGCTGAAGCGATTTTAAGAATGTTGAATGTGGAATGTGGAGTGTGGAGTTGGCTTGCTCCATCGCCTTGCGACGGCGGCGCAGTTCGGCCTTCATAAACTGACTCTCGCGTATCATCTCCGCCTGCTCCTCCTCGCTCAGCGGCTCGCCACTCTTGCGGCGTGCGTCGCGTCGCACCTTCGCAGCGTCCACCTCAGCCTTGAATGCGTCCACCTCAGCCTGCAAGCGCTTCTTCGTCTGCTCGTGCTGCTCCACGCTCTGCAGATACTCAGGGTCGTGTTCAATGGCTGCAATCTCACGGTTGATGGCGCTTATCTCGCGCTCCGTGCGCTTGAAATGGCCGTCGGGCTGCTGCGCGTCGAACACTGGCGGCACGAAGTAAGGCCAGTCGTTCCTACCACCAAGCAAACCCGAATAGGCGGCAAGGAAGCCGCGCTGCGATGCGCCCGACTCGTCTTCATACTCCACAACGAGCACGCCGAACATCTTGCCGCAGCCCTTCTCCGTGCTCATCAGGTCGGCGTCGGCGATGTAGCGCTGCAGCTCCAACGACGCAGCCTCGGCAAGCGGGTCTACGTCGTAGCAGAACGGATAGGTGAACTGGCGGGGTGAGGGAATGGAGACGTTGAGAGTGTGAAGCATTTTTGAGTTTTGAATTTTGAGTTTTGAGTTTTGAATTGATTGCAAAGTTATTGAATTTTACAAATTGTAGGGCATAACACATCGGTTTTTCGATAATTTTATCTACATTTGCATTATTGAATACCCAAGACTAAACATCTCAATTAAATATCCGAAAGGTAACAATTAAAAATTAATAATTAAAAATTAATAATTACAGCAATGAGTACACTCAAAAAAGACTTCGCCTCTAAACTTCTCGAAGTAAAGGCCATCAAGCTTCAGCCCAACGATCCGTTCACATGGGCATCAGGTTGGAAATCTCCGTTCTACTGCGACAACCGCAAGACTCTCTCGTTCCCTTGGTTGCGCTCGTACGTTAAGCTCGAACTCGTACACACCATCCTCGAGCACTTCCCCGAGGCAGAGGCTGTGGCAGGCGTAGCTACCGGCGCCATCGCTCAGGGCGCACTGGTTGCCGACGAGCTCAACTTCCCGTACGTCTACGTGCGCTCTAAGGCTAAGGACCACGGCATGCAGAACCTCATCGAGGGCGAACTGCCAGCAGGCGCTAAGGTGGTAGTTGTAGAGGACCTCATCTCTACCGGCGGCAGCTCGCTGAAGGCTGTTGCAGCTCTGCGCGAGGCAGGCTACCAGGTAGTGGGCATGGTGGCTTCTTACACCTACGGCTTCCCGATTGCAGCTCAGGCTTTTGCCGAGGCTGACGTACGCCTCGAAACTCTCACCGACTACGACCACGTCGTAGAGCAGGCTCTTGAGACTGGTTACATCAAGAACGAGGACGTAGAGCTGCTGCACGAGTGGCGCAAGGATCCGGCTAACTGGAAGAAGTAATAAGATGGTGTGGTGGTGAGATGTTGAAGTGGTGATGAGATGGTGTTGTGGTGATGAGATGGTGTTGTGGTGGTGAGATGGTGAGATGGTGATGTGTTGACATTAGCTATGCAAATCTCAACACATTTCTCAACATCTCAACATCTCAACATTACAACATCACACCACACCATCTCAACACCTCAACATTTTTCGAAGAAAAAAAATACATGACAACATTCGAAAGTACAATACGACAGATCAACTATCCGCAGCAGAATGTCTACAACAAGCTCAGCGACCTCAGCAACCTGCAGGCTCTGAAGGAGCGCTACGAGCTGATGAAGGACACGATGCCCGAGGAGGCGCGCCAGCAAGCAGAGAAGATTAAGGATATGACGTTCGACTCCGACTCGCTCTCTGTCAACGTGCCGCCGGTAGGATCAATCCGCCTGCGCATCGTAGACCGCGACGAGCCGAAGTGCATCAAGTTCGAGAGCGAGCAGAGTCCCATCCCGTTCAACTTCTGGATTCAGCTGCTGCCCGTCACCTCCACAACATCGAAGATGAAGCTCACCATCAAGGCTGAGCTCAACATGTTCATCAAGCAGATGGTGAAGAAGCCGCTGCAGGAGGGCATCGAGAAGATTGCCGACGTGCTGCAGATGATACAGTATTAAGCCGAATCATGAGGGTATCTCAGGGGGTGCACTTGTCTCAAGTGCACCAACAAAGCATGAAGTACACCAACAAAGCATGAGGTGCACTTCTTGCTCTGGCAAGCGGCAAAGCCGAGCGGAGACAAGTGCACCCCCTTTGAGTAAAAATCCGTGCAATAATACGAACTCAATTATACAACGAACACGAATAACTCGAATATCACGAATGCAAGGTTTATCCATTCGTGATATTCGCGCTATTCGTGTTCGTTTTTTTATTACAGCAGAATCGCAAAAAATCTGCACCAGCTTGTCACAAAACCGCGCGTCGCACGTTATATATATGTAACAAGCAACCGACAAACCCAGAACGCACCCCAGACACGACAATGGAAAACAACGTACTGACAATATTCACGCGCATACGTCAACGACTGCACACCACGGCGCGCAGCATAGCCGGTGAGGACAACGCTGACGATGTGCTGCAGGACGCGTTCTGCAAGCTGTGGACGCTGAAGAACATGCCGCCCGACCAGCAGCAGACGGAGCGCATAGCCGCCACAATAGTGAAGAACGTGAGCATCGACTATCTGCGCTCTGCCCACCGCAGCGCACAGCCCGCCAACGTCTGCGGCGCCACCGACGACGCAAAGGAGCAGGACATGCGCGAACGCTTCGACGCCGTGAAGCGAATAGTGGAGATGCAGCTCAGCGACACGCAGCGGCGCGTGCTCTGGATGCGCGACTACGAGGGCTACTCGTTCGCCGAGATTGCCGCCGCCGTAAACATGACGGAGGAGAACGTAAGACAGACGCTTTCGAGAGCGCGAAAACAGATTCGTGAAACTTATAAAAACATAAACTGATGGCAAAGAACGATATACACAGTCTGATAGAGGGCTATTTCGACGCCACGCTGAGCGAGCAGGAGGAGGCAAAGCTGAAGCAGATGCTTGCCGAAACCGACGACGACTCCGACGACATTCGCGAGGCAAAGGCTACAATGGGCTTGTTCGCCACCGAGAGATACTTCACCGAAAAGGCGCCCGCAACGAAGAAGCCGCGCACGGGATGGCGCCGACTGAAGTACGCAGCCGTGTTCGCATTGGGCGTGCTGCTCGACCTGTTTTTGGACATCGACAACCCGTACAATACAAAACGCTGAAACAGCCTCGTCTGATTAAAACCATAACATCCATTCTGATAAAAAACAACAACACGCTATGGAAACAAACGAGTATAGAAACGAGACAACAATGGCTATGGGCGTGCTGCTCTGCCTGTGGTTAAAGCTCGACGCGCTGCTTGAGTACGGCATGCAGCATGTGTCGCCCTTTCTCATCGCCACTTGCGCCGTGCTCCTGCTCGCCGTAGCGGGCAGAGCGCTGTGGCTCGCCCTTGCCGACCGTCGCCGTCTGTGTGCCATTGCGCGCAGTTTGCTGAAATCTGACTTCTTCGATGCCGCAACCGCACTGGCTTTCCTCATGCCGCTGCTGAGCATCGAGGCATACAGCGAGTGGTTCGCCTATGCTGCATGGGTGCTTGGCGATGTCGTGCTGATTGGCGCAATGGTGCAGTTGCGCAGACAATCAGCATCTGCAGCCAAGCAACCTCTCTAACAGCATCACCATCCCTTCTAATAATATCAACATCCCTCCAAACAATATCGACACCCTCCAAACAGTATCAACCCGATAATAATCTTCAAAACATACAGTTATGACAACAAACAAAGTGACAGCAGAAAAGACCTGCGAGTTTCTTCTCTATTTCGTGCTTCTGATGGTGTATTCCGGCGTGTTCTATCTGCTCGGCTTCGACATTACTGACGAGAGCAGCGACTGGCATGTCATCCTCTACTTCCTCGTGCTCAACATCGTCACCACGCCCACCACAAGTCTCATCATGGCGCAATGGAACAAGCGCAAGCAGTGAACGGGACCTCAAAGGGGGTGCACTTGTCTCAAGTGCACCAATAAAAAAAGTGCGCCAATAAAAAAGGTGCACTTGAGACAAGTGCACCCCCTTAAGGATTACTGCATGTAGAGCTTGAGCGTTGTTGTATCGTCGCCAACGTCAACGGTCTGCGTCTGCATCTCGCCCTTGCCGTTCATGAACTTCACGATGTACTGCTGGTTCTTCTCCACATTAAACGTAAGCACATCGTTCATGTCCTGCGTAGCGCCCGTGCTGCGACCACCGTAGAGCTGCTTATCGCCCTTGAACACATCGAGGTTGGTAGCCACGCGGTCGCCCGAATTCTCGGCATGGTCCTTGTCCTTGAACACCATCACGCGCAGAGCCACGTGCTTGTCGTCGGCAGGTGTGGCAGAGAGCTGCGCACGGTAGAGGCTGGTGTAGCGGTCGGTGACGTTCTCGGCGTGAACATAGCGAATGTTGTCGTCCCAAACCAACGGGAAGTAATAGCCTGTGGGCTTAAACGAAGCCGCATAGATAGCCTTTCTCACGTCCTCCTTTATCGCCTTGCCCGCGTCGGTGAGGAACCACGACTGGTCGAGGTCGTCGGAAGGATAATACTCGGTGAAGCGCCACTGACCGTCTATCCACACCTCGTTCCAGTTATGATTGCCGCGGTCGTCGTGCCAAGCCGGAGTGCCAGCCACGCGCGACGGGATGCCTACGGCGCGGAACGCATCGGTAAGCAGGATAGAGAGACCCGAGCACGAAGCCATGTGCTGACGCATCGACTCGTAAGGAGCCTGGTCGGGCTTCTCGCGCTTCGTGTTGTAGTCGACGAGCAGCTCATCGCGCACGTTCTTGTTCACCGAGTCGATAGCCTCGCGCATCGTCTTGCACGGAGCCACGTACTTCTTGAAGCGCTCGTAGAAGTCCTTGCGCCAGTTCTCGCGCGCCTCGTTCAGATTCACGTAAGCCACCACGTCGTTCAGGAACACGCTGTCGGGCACGGTCTTTGCCCATGGAAACTCGGCACGAGCCTTGTAAGCGTACTCAACGTTCTCAAGAAGGAAATCGGCTGAGAGCGACTTCGCGTCTCTCTCAGGCATGTACGAAATGAGGAACGCCATGCCCTCGCGCTGACTTGTGGGCGCTTCCTTCAGCGCCTTCTTCAGTTCCTTCGCATTGGCACCGGCTGTAGCCATCGTCTGGTCTATCAGCTTGTTATACTTAGCTGGCACACCGGCATATCTGCCGCTCGTGCAGGCCGACAGGCCGAACGCCATAAGCAGGAGCATACTCTTTATCTTCATAATCTCTTTGTTTTATTACATTATTTATTATAGTAAGCGCTGCATCCGTTTACAGATAGCAGCGCCGTCGTTTATAGAAGGCGCTGCCGATGCAGGCTGCGATTGCTTAGTAGGCGCTGCCCTGCATCATTCGCGCGAAGAAGTCGAAGTTCTCCTTCACCACCTTGCGACCTTCCTCCTCACCGCCGAAGCAGTTGATGCGAGCCTCGGGCAGCATGTCGTGAGCGTTGAGGTAGCGCAGCATGTCGCCCGGCAGCATGAAGATGTTGCCGAAGGTGTGCGCCTTGGCGTACTCGGCATCGTAGAGCGGGTTGCGCGGGTCGCAGATGAGTCGCGCCACGTTGGGGAAGTAGACCACGTTGAAGTCAGACTCGCGCACGAACACGGTGAAGTCCACCTCGTCCTGCGGCAGCGTGAGCTGCGACACGGCGCGCTTCGACAGTCCTACACGCTCGATGAGGAACAGGCGCAGCATGTCGGCGTTGTTGAAGTAGAACAACGGCGAACCGCTGTTCTGCTCTATCAGCTTGCTGCGCTTTTCGAGACAGAGCGTGGTGTTATGCTTGCGCTGAGCCTTCTCGGCGTCGAAAGCCTCGGTGTTGTTCGACCATGAAGCCTGCGAACCGAGGTAGAACTCGCCACCATACTCCACGAAGAACGCCATAGCCGACTTGCTGTCATAGCACTCCGCCTGCGGGTGAGACATGGTGAGGTCGGTCAGCGTGAACTTATCGCCGCGCAACGACTCGAATGTCATGCTCTCGCCCTTCTTCGAGTCGATGATGCGATAGAAGTCGAACGGCAGGTAGCGCTGCGAAGCAATCTTGTCGGCAGCCTCAGCGTTGCCGTTGTTGCGCACGATGCGAGCCAGCCAGTCCTGCGGACGCATAGCCAGCGGCTGCAGACGGCTCTCGAACATGGCGATGCTCTCAGCCACGTTCATGGCAATAGGCGGCGGACAGTTGAGCGACTGCGAGAGGCGCTGTGCCTGTTGGCGTATGAGCATCGGCGCATTCTCGTTGCACGACGCATAGCAAGCGTAGAAAGACCACTTCATGAGGTCGAGCTGCGCGTAGAAGTTCTCAGCGAACTCAGCCTTCTCGAAGAACTCCTTCAGCTCCTCGTTCACAGGCATATCCTCGAAGCGCTTGTCCATCAGCGAGCACGCCGTGCGTGCAGCCGCCTCAAGCGCCGGCGTGTCTGGCGACACCACAGCCGACGGCTCGGTGCGTGTCATGAGCAGCCAGATGAGGAAGCGTATGTCCTCCACGTTCGGCTCGTTGCGATAATAGTTCTGCATGTCTACGTCGTAGAACGGCAACTGACGTCCGTACAACTCCTGGAAGGTGTCGGTAAGGGCGTTCCAGATGCCCAGATCCGAAATCATATCCTCGTAATACATCGTGAGCACGATAGCGAGCTCACGCAGATTGTCGCCTTTGAATTCTTGAATGTTCAGTTTCTCCATAAGCTCTGCCAGGTCTGAGGCAAAGCGTGCGTATGCAGCATCGGTCGTTCCCTTCAAGAAAAGCGGGTGACGACGCGCGATGTCCATAGCCGGAATGCGAATTTTTGTCATATTATTTGGTTTTAAGTTATTTTTTCTTTCTTTTTTAGGGCAGCGAAGCCTCTTTAGGGCAGCGCTTAAGCCTTTCTAAGCCTCTTTAGGCCTTCCTAAGCCTTAACCAACTAAGCCTCTTTAAGCCTTCCTAAGCCTTCCTAAGCCTTTGCCAACTAAGCCGAGCTAAGGCCCTTTAGGCCTTCTAAGCCGTTATTAGCTAAGCCCTCCCCGACGGGGAGGGTTGGGAGGGGCTACCCGAACAGCTCCCTCAGCACTGCGAGCGATTTCATCTCGGGGAAGTCGGGCAGGTGCAGCCTATAGTAAGCCAGCAGCACATCTACGCAGCGATTGCGTTCCTCGCGCGTGAGGCGCAGCAGGCGCATCGTTGCATAGTTGAGGCGCAGCAGCAGACCAATCTTCTCAGCCTCGTGCGGAGGCAGGAAGTCGGCGTGCGGAGGCGCCGCATAGACAAAACAACCCTCGCGCATGTCGAAGCAACAACCGCCGGCATAGTCCTCCACGTTAGGATAGAAGCCGATGAAGCGAGTGAGGTGCAACATATATATAATGTGGAAATTGGCGAAACTGCCCTCACAGGCGTCAAGCCATCGCACGCTGTTCTCGACGAAAGCATACAGCGCAGGGTCAGCCTGCTCCGATCGCGTTACGTAAATGGTGAACTCAGCCACGAACAGGGCTATCGAGAGTTTCGCCATATCGAACGGCAGAGAGCGGAACGGAAACGCCACGGCAGCCGAACGCAACTTGTGCAGACGCTGCGTAGCGCGGTAGTCGAACTCGATGTCGAGAATGGTGAGCGGCTGGAAATACTGCTTCTTAATGCCGCCGCGCCCCTGACGCGGAATACGCTGTATGAAAGAGAGGCGTCCGCGCCCCTCGGTATACATGTCAACAATCATTTGCGACTCGCCGTATTTCAATGAGTTAAGCACTATTGCGCGCGTTTTTTCCAACATTTTCTGATTGTTTTAGTCTATTTAAGGGCAAAATTAATGAAAAAAGCACGATTTAAAGAAAAAAGAACAAAGAAAATTTGGTGGGTTTAAAATAAAGCAGTACCTTTGCATCCGCAAAAATGCAAGTAGTGTTGGTCCCTTCGTCTATCGGTTAGGACGAGAGATTTTCATTCTCTAAAGAGGAGTTCGACTCTCCTAGGGACTACAATAAAAAAATAAAAAACTGAAAAAACAAGATGGCAAACCACAAATCATCACTTAAGAGAATCCGTCAGGACAAGGTTAAGGCTTTGCACAACAGATACTACGCAAAGACTATGCGTAATGCAGTTCGCAAGCTGCGCGCAATGACGGACAAGGAAGAGGCTGTAAAGCTCTATCCTTCTGTTCAGAAAATGCTGGACAAGTTGGCAAAGACTAACATTATCCACAAGAACAAAGCTGCAAACTTGAAGTCAAGTTTGTGTCTGCATATCAGCAAGCTCGGCTAAGAGTGTGCTGACAGAGCCCCATACAAGGTCATGCTTCTAACGAAGTGTGACCTTTTTTTTGTTTACGTCCGCAAGCACACCGCAAGCAACTGAAAAACAAGCAGAAACTAATTGGTTTCGGCGCACATTTTTAAGCATTAATATTTCCGTAAGTCACGGAAAATTAGTACTTTTGTAGTCCAAACATAGATAATCGAAAATGGCAGAAATACAAAACACCGAGAACAATTACTCGGCAAGTAACATACAAGTTCTTGAAGGACTTGAGGCCGTGCGCAAGCGCCCGGCAATGTACATCGGCGACATCAGCGAAAAGGGTCTGCACCACCTCGTGAACGAGACCGTTGACAACTCCATCGACGAGGCAATGGCAGGCTACTGCACCGACATCGAGGTGACAATCAACGAAGACGAATCGATAACCGTTCAGGACAACGGTCGTGGCATCCCGGTAGACATGCACGCCAAGCTGCACAAGTCGGCTCTGGAGGTCGTAATGACCGTGCTCCACGCCGGCGGCAAGTTCGACAAGGGATCATACAAAGTCAGCGGCGGTCTGCACGGCGTGGGCGTGAGCTGCGTCAACGCGCTCTCAACACGCATGAAGTCGCAGGTGTTCCGCGACGGAAAGATATATCAGCAGGAGTACGAGAAGGGCAAGCCGCTCTACCCCGTGAAGGTAGTAGGCGAGACCGACCTGCGAGGCACACGCCAGCAGTTCTGGCCCGACCCCACCATATTCACCACCACCCACTACCAGTGGGACATCATAGCACGCCGCATGCGCGAGCTTGCGTTCCTCAACGCTGGCATCCGCATCACTCTGCGCGATATGCGCCCGGACGAAGAGGGCAAGACACGCGAGGAAGTGTTCCACGCTAAGGACGGACTCAAGGAGTTCGTGCGCTACGTCGACCGCCACCGCACTCATCTCTTCGACGACGTCATCTATCTCAAGACCGAGAAGCAGGGCATACCTATCGAAGTAGCTGTGATGTACAACACCGACTACTCGGAGAACATCCACTCGTACGTAAACAACATCAACACCATAGAGGGCGGCACACACCTCACCGGTTTCCGCGCAGCCCTTACACGCACGCTGAAGGCTTACGCCGACAACGACCCGGCTATCTCTAAGCAGATAGAGAAGGCGAAGATAGAGATAGCAGGCGAGGACTTCCGCGAGGGCCTCACAGCAGTAATCTCTATCAAGGTGGCAGAGCCGCAGTTCGAGGGTCAGACAAAGACCAAGCTCGGCAACAGCGAGGTGGCAGGTGCAGTGCAGCAGGCTGTAGGCGAGGCTCTCTCCAACTATCTTGAGGAGAACCCGAAGGAGGCAAAGATGATTTGCGACAAGGTGATTCTCGCAGCTACGGCACGTATCGCGGCACGCAAGGCTCGCGAGAGCGTGCAGCGCAAGAACCCGATGACTGGCGGCGGACTTCCCGGCAAGCTCGCCGACTGCTCCAACCGCGACCCGAAGAAGTGTGAGATATTCCTCGTCGAGGGTGACTCTGCGGGCGGCTCGGCAAAGCAGGGACGCGACCGCTACACACAGGCTATCCTGCCGTTGCGCGGCAAGATTCTGAACGTGGAGAAGGTGATGTGGCACAAGGTGTTCGAGTCGGAGTCTGTTATGAACATCATCCAGAGCATCGGCGTACGCTTCGGCGTAGAGGGTGAGGACGACAAGGAGGCGAACATCGACAAGCTGCGCTACGACAAGATTATCATCATGACCGATGCCGACGTCGATGGCTCGCACATCGACACGCTCATCATGACACTCTTCTACCGCTTCATGCCGAAGATTATTCAGGAGGGACACCTCTACATCGCCAACCCGCCGCTCTACCTCTGCACCTACAAGAACAAGGTGAAGGAGTACTGCTACACCGAGCAGCAGCGCCAGGCTTTCCTCGACAAGTACGCAGGTGGCGTAGACGACGGCAAGTCGATACACACACAGCGCTACAAAGGTCTCGGCGAGATGAATGCAGAACAGCTTTGGGAGACCACAATGGACCCGAAGACTCGTCTGCTGCGCCAGGTTACTATCGAGAACGCTGCTGAGGCAGACGAAATATTCTCGATGCTCATGGGCGACGACGTAGAACCGCGCCGCAAGTTCATCGAGGAACACGCAACATACGCTAACATCGACGCATAAAAACGTCAACACACATAAAGGCTTGTACCATGAATCTTCAAGGAGTTTCGGGTACAAGCCTTTCCTTTTGAACAACAAGTAGCAGAGGTCTCCGGCCTCTGCCACACCCAACAAGACACATACATGCTCCGCTTACTACATATCCTCATACTCTTCATCGCTTCAGCCGCCACAGCCGCAGCCTCAACAGCAACGGCAGGCGACTTCGACTGCCGTTGGCTGTCGCACCCGACGCCAGACGACACGTCGCACGTGTGGTTCAGCCGCACCATTGTGACGAGCGAGAAGGATATGCTGCGCGCTGCCTATATACGTGTAGCCACGACGGGCCGCTTCGTGCTCTACGTGAACGGGCGCAACGTGTCGACGGCGCTCTTCACGCCCGACCGACAGAATGGCGACACCGCCGTAGCAGCGATAGCCTACGACGTGCAGCGCTTTCTGCGCACCGACACCAACACGATAGCCCTACTCTACTGCCCTTCGATGCGCACCCGCCGCCAGGTGAGCGTCTGCTTCTACGGCATCGCCGCCGACAGCTCGCACTTCGCCGTAAGCGGAACCGACCGACCCTGCTTCGCCCTCAACGGCAACGCCGGATGGCTCTGCCGGCATGCCGACACGTGGCAAACGCACGACGGCGGCGAAGCGATGAACCGCAATCTATATCCGTACCGATGGACGGATGCCAATCAGCCGTTGGCGATGTGGCAGGCTGTGGAAGAAACCACACCATCTCACCACCTCAACACCTCAACACCTCAACACCTCAACACAACACCATCTCACCACCCCAACACAACAACACCCCAACATATCTCAACATCTCAACATCTCAACACCATCAACACCCTTTCCTCCGAAGACATCTGCGGCTACTCTCCGCTTCGCATCAATCCGCTCGTAGACAACGCCGCCCGCATCAGCCGCATCTACACGCCACTCCTCACCGAGCAGAGCGGAGACACGCTCACGGTGCATCTCGTGCCCAACCGGCGCCACCTCATCCGCGTCACCCTGCGCGACTGTCGCCGCGGCGAGCACATCCGCATCGGCAACCTGCAGTACGTCTGCACGGGCGAGATGGACGAGCAAGCCTTCACGCGCTTCTCGCCCACCGACCAGAACACCGTAACCATCAGCGGCGACCGCCACTTCTGCTGCGAACAAGTGCAGGAAGTGGAGAGCATCTGCCTGTAGACAGACGCACCTTTACGCGTTCGTCGCTGCCGGAAGCACGATTACCGCGTAGAGAAAATCGCGTTACCGCATATCGGTAACATCATTCCCACGCATCGGTAACACCGTTACCAGCAGGCGGTAACAACCCTTGTTTTAAGCTTCATTCCAACAAAGCGCTATATAATAAAACATAATTTTCCATATATAATAAGGTGTATATAGAAAAATATGCTTACTTTTGCGCCCAAATTAAAGATACAGATATAAAATGCAAGAAAACTTAGTTATCGTCGAGAGCCCTGCAAAGGCAAAGACAATTGAGAAATTCTTGGGCGACGACTTTAAGGTGATGTCGTCATACGGTCATATCCGCGACCTGAAGAAGAAAGAACTCAGCATAGACAAAGAAACGCTGCAACCAGCCTACGTCATACCGAAGGACAAGGAAGAACTTGTGAAGCGCCTGCGCGAAAGCGCTAAGAAAGCCGACAAGGTGTGGCTCGCATCCGATGAGGACCGCGAAGGAGAAGCCATCTCATGGCACCTTTGCGAAGTGCTCGGACTGGACGAGGCGTCTACCAACCGCATCGTATTCCACGAAATCACGAAGCCGGCGATTCTCGCCGCTATCGAGAACCCGCGCCATCTGGACATGAACCTCGTGAACGCCCAGCAGGCACGCCGCGTGCTTGACCGCATCGTGGGCTTCAAGCTCTCGCCCGTGCTGTGGCGCAAGGTGAAGCCGGCGCTTTCAGCCGGACGCGTGCAGTCGGTAGCCGTGCGACTCATCGTAGAGCGCGAACGCGAGATACAGCAGTTCAAGAGCGAGCCCTACTACCGCATCAACGCCATCTTCGCCATCACTAACGCCGACGGATCGCAGTCGGAGGTGAAGACCGAGCTCGACAAGCGCTTCACGACACACGACGACGCAATCGCATTCCTCGAGAAGTGCAAGGACGCCGAGTTCAGCGTAGCCAACGTTACGAAGAAGCCGCTGAAGCGTATGCCCGCTCCGCCGTTCACCACCTCTACGCTGCAGCAGGAAGCAGCCCGCAAGCTGGGCTTCTCGGTGTCGCAGACCATGATGGTGGCGCAGCGCCTGTACGAAAGCGGTCTTATCACATACATGCGTACCGACAGCGTCAACCTCTCAAGCCTGTGCATCGGCGCAGCCAAGGAGGAGATCATAAAGCTCTACGGCGAGGAATACAGCTCGCCGCGCAACTTCCACACCCACTCGAAGGGAGCGCAGGAGGCTCACGAGGCTATCCGCCCCACATACATGGCGAACACATCCATCGAGGGAACAGCGCAGGAGCGCCGACTCTACGACCTTATCTGGAAGCGCACGGCAGCAAGCCAGATGGCGGAGGCGCAGATTGAGAAGACTACCGTGAACATAGCATCGTCGAACTTCGACGAGCGCTTCATCGCCAACGGCGAAGTAGTGAAGTTCGACGGCTTCATCAAGGTATACCGCGAGTCGACAGACGAAGACACCGAGCAGCAGGACGAGTTCGCTCACAACCTGCCGCCAATCAAGGAGGGCGACGTGCTCACACGCCGCGAGATTTCGTCGACAGAGCGCTACTCGCAAGGCCCCACACGCTACACCGAAGCAAGCCTCGTGCACAAGCTGGAGGAACTCGGCATAGGCCGTCCGTCTACATACGCACCGACAATCTCCACAATACAGCAGCGCGAATACGTTGTGAAAGGCGACAAGAAGGGCGAGGAGCGTCCGTACGTCATCGACACCCTGCGCGGTCTGAAGATTACGCCGACACGCAAGGTGGAGCTTACCGGCAACGAGAAGGGCAAGCTGCTGCCTACCGACATAGGCATCGTGGTGAACGACTTCCTCATGGAGAACTTCCCTGCCATCATGGACTACAACTTCACGGCAAAGGTAGAGCAGCAGTTCGACCAGATCGCCGACGGCAAGGAGGAGTGGACAGACATGATGAAGCACTTCGACCAGGAGTTTGAGCCGACTGTAGACAAGGTGATGAACGCACGCTCGGAGCATAAAGCCGGCGAGCGTCAGCTGGGCATCGACCCCGTAAGCGGACACCCTGTGTTCGTGAAGATAGGCCGCTACGGTCCGGTGGTTCAGATCGGAACAGCCGACGACGACGAGAAGCCGCGCTTCGCACAGATGCCTGCCGACAAGAGCATGGAGACAATAACGCTGGAGGAGGCGCTCGAACTGTTCAAGCTGCCGCGCACCATCGGCGAATACGAGGGCAAGACAGTCACCATAGGCGCAGGCCGCTTCGGTCCGTACGTGCTGCACAACAAGAAGTACGTGTCGCTGCCTAAGAACGAAGACCCGATGACCGTAACTCTCGAGACAGCCATCAGCCTCATCGAGGAGAAGCGCAAGGCGGAGGAGCAACGCCATCTGAAGAAGTTCGACGAAGACCCGAAGCTCGAAGTGCTCAACGGACGCTACGGCCCGTACATAGCCTACGACGGAGCCAACTACCGCATACCGCGCGACCTGCACGAGAAGGCTGCCGAACTCACATACGAGCAGTGCATGGACATCATAAAGAACCCGCCGGCGCCGAAGAAGCGCACCGCTGCCAAGAAGAAGTAGAAGAATGACACGAATCATCCTCATCGGCTATATGGGAGCCGGCAAGACAACCATCGGAAAGGCTCTCGCCAAGGAGCTCGGCGTGACGTTCTACGACCTCGACTGGTATATAGAGACACGCATGCGCCGCACCATAAAGCAGATATTCGACGAGAAGGGCGAAGACGGATTCCGCCGCATCGAGCACAACATGCTGCACGAAGTGGCGGAGTTCGAGAACGTCGTCATCTCGTGCGGCGGCGGCACGCCGTGCTTCTACGACAATATCGACTATATGAACTCGCAGGCGCAGGTGGTCTACCTCAAGGCGTCGCCCGAAGTGCTCTACGAGCATCTGCAGATGGGGCGCCGCGTGCGCCCGCTGCTGCTCGGCAAGTCGCCCGACGAAGTGAGGACATTCATCGTCGAACAGCTCGCCAAGCGCGAGGAGTTCTACTCAAAAGCTAATCATACATTGAACGTCGACTTGCTCGACAATTTCACGAAAATACAAACAACAATAGAAAACCTGAGAAAAATACTCAAGAGATGAAGAAATGGACCATTGACGATTCACGCGAGCTCTACAACATCAACGGTTGGGGCACGTCTTACTTCGGTGTAAACGACAAGGGCGACATGTACGTGACGCCATGCAAAGACAACGTACAGATTGACCTGCGCGACGTGATGGACGAACTGCAGCTGCGCGACGTTACGCCGCCGGTGCTGCTGCGCTTCCCCGACATTCTTGACAACCGCATCGAGAAGACTTCGAGCTGCTTCAAGAAGGCGGCTGAGGAGTACAACTACAAGGGCGAGAACTTCATCGTCTACCCTATCAAGGTGAACCAGATGCAGCCCGTCGTAGAGGAGATCATCTCGCACGGACGCAAGTTCAACCTCGGACTGGAGTGCGGCTCAAAGCCCGAACTGCACGCCGTGATAGCCGTACAGTGCCAGAGCGACTCTATCATCGTCTGCAACGGCTACAAGGACCAGAGCTACATCGAGCTGGCGCTGCTGGCGCAGAAGATGGGCAAGCGCATATTCATCGTCGTTGAGAAGATGAACGAGATCGGACTCATCGCCGCTGCCGCAAAGAAGCTCGGCGTACGCCCCAACATCGGCATACGCATCAAGCTCGCCTCGTCGGGCTCTGGCAAGTGGCAGGAGAGCGGCGGCGACGCCTCGAAGTTCGGTCTGCGCTCGTCGGAGCTGCTGCAGGCTTTGCAGACGCTCGACGAGAAGGGTCTGCACGACTGCGTGCGCCTCATCCACTTCCACATCGGCTCGCAGATTACAAAGATACGCCGCATACAGACAGCCCTGCGCGAGGCTGCAAACTTCTACGTGCAGCTGCACAAGCTGGGCTATAACATCGACTTCGTCGACTGCGGCGGCGGACTCGGCGTCGACTACGACGGCACACGCTCGTCGAGCTCGGAGAGTTCGGTCAACTACTCTATCCAGGAGTACGTGAACGACTGCGTCTACACCTTCGTCGACGCGGCGGACAAGAACGAGATACCGCACCCGAACCTCATCACCGAGAGCGGACGCTCGCTGTCGGCTCACCACTCGGTGCTCATCATCGACGTGCTCGAGACCACTTCGCTGCCGCAGATGCGCGAGGAGTTCGAGCCTACGGAGAACGACCATCAGCTCGTGAAGGACCTCTACGAGATTTGGGACAATCTGAGTCCGCGCACGATGCTCGAGAACTGGCACGACGCCGAACAGATACGCGACGAGGCGCTCGACCTCTTCTCGCACGGCATCGTCGACCTGCGCACTCGCGCCGAGATAGAGAGCATGTACTGGAGCGTCTGCCGCGAGGTGAACGCCATGGCTAAGAGCATGAAGCACATGCCCGACGAGCTGCGCGGACTCGACAAGGTGCTTGCCGACAAGTATTTCTGCAACTTCTCGCTCTTCCAGTCGCTGCCCGACGCTTGGGCTATCGACCAGCTCTTCCCTATCGTGCCCATACAGCGACTCGACGAACGCCCTACGCGCAACGCTACGCTGCAGGACATCACCTGCGACTCGGACGGCAAGATTGCCAACTTCGTAACCAACCGACAGGCGTCGCACGTGCTGCCCGTACACACGATAAAGAAGAACGAGGAGTACTATCTGGGCGTGTTCCTCGTGGGCGCTTACCAGGAGATATTGGGCGACATGCACAATCTCTTCGGCGACACCAACGCCGTGCACATCTCGGTGAAGGACAACACGTACCACATCGACCAGATATTCGACGGCGAGACCGTTGAGGAGGTGCTCGACTACGTGCAGTACAACCCGAAGAAGCTCGTGCGCCAGCTCGAGATTTGGGTGACGAAGAGCGTCAAGGCTGGCAAGATCTCGCTCGAAGAAGGCAAGGAGTTCCTCAGCAACTATCGCTCTGGTCTCTACGGCTACACTTATCTGGAGTAAACTACTTGAACAGACACACAAACGCGCCGACCGATACGAACATTCGTAACGGTCGGCGCGTTTTCTGTTTATATGCGGCGGCAATATACCGTCGCTACTGGTGATGTTGTTGTGGTGTGATGGTGAGGTGGTGAGAGGTGGGCGCTTATTCGCCTAAAGCTGCAAGCACATCCTCTACAATCTGAGCGTCGAGCAGACGGTTGTCGGAGAGCAACAGCTCGACGTCTAAGCGGTCGTAGAGACCTTTCTTCACGCCGCATACGAGCACTTTCATATCGGAAGTGCCGTAGTAGGCGGCGATGCGCTCGCCGAATCCGCCGTCCTTGCAGCCGTCTTCGAGCGTCACCACAAGCTGATGGTCGGGCTTCAGCGCATCGAGCGTAGCGGTGTCCACAGCGTTAAGGTAGCGCGGATTGATAAGCGTTGCGTCGATGCCCTTCTCGGCGAGCAGACCGACGACGCTCTCGCCCTTCTGATAGAACGAACCAGCAGCAACTACAGCCACCTTCGAGCCTCTGTGCGCCACCTTGTACTGCGGCTCGCAGGCGTACTCGGCATCAACCTGCTCAGTAGTGTGCACCACTTCGCCCGTCGGAACACGCAGCGCAACTGGCGTCTTCTCCTGCTTTATAGCCCAACGGAGCATGGCGAAATACTCCTCACAGGTAGTGGGCGCAAGATAGACAAGACCGGGGATGCCGCAGAGCATCGGTATGTCGAACAGGCAGATGTGCGTGATGTCGTTCATGGAGCGCACACCGCCGCCCACAACGTTGATGACAGCCGGATTGGCGTTGATGCAGAGATCCTGCGCAATCTGGTCGTACGTGCGCTGGATGAAGGTGCTGTAGACGGTCCACACGGGATGCAGTCCGCCCTTCGCCATGCCCGATATCATTGCTACAGCCTGCTCCTCGGCTATGCCCATATCTATATGCTGCGAACCTGCCTCCTTGCGCTTTGCAGCTGTGAATCCGCCGGCTGCAGGCGTGCCTGCCGTGACGGCAATGAGCGTCGGGTCGAGCTTCATCTCACGCAGCATCCAGTCGCTGAACAGCACGGCGTAGTCTTCCGCAGGTACTACGTCGGGCATAGAGCCGTCGGCATTGCGCACGGGGCGCGAGCCGTCGTCGAGATTGAAGGGCAGTCCCCAGTGCCACGCCTCCTTGTTCTGCACGGCGGGCGCATAGCCGTGACCCTTCTCCGTGTGTATGTGCACCACGGTTGGGCGGTCGGTGTCCTTCACGCTGCGGAACACGTCGATGAGCTTCGCTATGTCGTTGCCCTCCTCAAGATACTTGTACTCGAAGCCCCACGCCTTGAACCAGTTGTGCTCGCACGTGCCGTTGCTCTCGCGCAGCGCACGCAGATTCTTGTATATTCCGCCGTGGTTCTCGGCGATAGACATCTCGTTGTCGTTCACCACGATGATGATGCCTGTGCCCAGCTCCGACGCCTCGTCGAGACCCTCGAACGCCTCACCGCCCGAGAGCGAGCCGTCGCCGATGACGGCTATGATGTTCTCGTGCGTACCCTTCACGTCGCGCGCCTTCTGCAGACCGGTGGCAAGGCTAATGGATGTGGAGGTGTGACCCACCTCGAAGTTGTCGTACTCGGGGCATTCAGCCGGCGAAGAGTAGCCCGATATGGCGTTCATATCATCGACATCGCCGAGGAAACCTGCGGCGCGACCTGTAAGCACCTTGTGCGGGTAGCACTGGTGGCTGACGTCGAACACGAACTTGTCCTCAGGAGCATTGAACACGTAGTGCAGAGCCACGGTCGCCTCAACGAAGCCGAGGTTCGGACCTACGTGTCCGCCGTGCTTACTCACGCGGTTGAGCACCGCCGCACGTGTCTCGTCAGCCACAATGTTAAGCGCCTCTATGTCCAGCCCTTTCAAGTCGGCTGGCGACTTAATCTTTTCTATGTACATGCTTGTTTTATTTTTTATGTTTTACGTTTTTCAGATTGCAAAGTTACGCATAATGTTCCGTACGGCGCATACCGCCAATGCGGCAGAACTTACCGATATTGCGTTTATTCAACCCGACATGCGTTTCCTTCAACGGCAAAGAACTCGTTTCTTGAGAACGACAAAGGGCAATATCAAGCCATCCTGTTGATGTTTTGATATTGCCCTTCGTAGTGCTATGTTTATAGTTTTATAAGTATATGCCGCTTACAGCATTGTTTACATTCAGCCTGCAAGCGACAGAGTGTTCGGTCATTAGAACTTGATGGTGCGCACGACCTCCTCTTCAGGCTGCTGCTTCACCTGTTTGCGCTCGTCAGATACACGGTGTTGCAGCTCCTTCACCTGCTGCGATGTGCGCTTGTATGTCGGAGTGTTCTCAACGGCGAGTATAACCTCCTCGTTGTCGAGGTCCTCAGGCCGGAAGCGAAAGATGTGCGGACGGCTCTTGTACACCGTAGTACCGTTGTCACCGGGGTAGTACTTACCAATACGTATGCCTTGCTCTATCTCCGTTTCTGTCGCCTTGTCATCAGCCTCCTTAACAATCTTCTTGATGTGCGAGTCCATTCCGTCGACGTCTCTGATGCCGAAGCCCGTAGCGAGGATCGTTACCTTCACCTTGTTGCCGAGATCGGGGTCGAGACCGATACCCCACTTGATTTCGAAGTCGGAGCCGAACTGCTCCATGAAGTCGTTCACCTCGTTCATCTCCTCCATCATGAGGCCGCCGGCTGACTGGTTATCCTTGTCGCTGCCATTCGAGAAGTTGATGCTGAGAAGAATCTTCTTCGAGTTGAAGATGTCGTTGTCGTTGAGAAGCGGCGAATTGAGTGCGTCCTGTATAGCCAGTTTCACACGACCGTCGCCCTCGCCGTAGCCGGTAGACATGATTGCCACGCCGCCGTCCTTAAGCACGGTCTTAACGTCGTTAAAGTCGAGGTTGATTAGTCCGTGGTTGGTGATGATTTCGGCGATTGACTTCGCTGCCACGCTGAGCGTGTCATCAGCCTTTCCGAACGCGTCGAGCACGGTGAGCTCGGGATAAATCTTGCGCAGACGCTCGTTGTTGATAACGAGGAGCGCGTCTACGTGCTTCGCCATCTCGTCTACGCCGTCGAGAGCCTGGTTGATCTTCTTCTTGCCCTCGAAGCGGAACGGGATGGTGACGATGCCTACCGTGAGGATGTCGAGTTCTTTCGACACGCGGGCGATAACCGGCGCAGCACCCGTACCTGTTCCGCCGCCCATTCCGGCGGTGATGAAGGTCATCTTCGTGCCGTCGCTGAGCATCGACTTGATGTCGTTGATGCTCTCCTCGGCAGCCTGACGCGCCTTCTCTGGCTTGTTGCCGGCTCCGAGTCCTTCCTTGCCGAGCTGCAGCTTCATGGGCACGGGCGAATCGTTGAGCGCCTGCATATCTGTGTTGCAGAGCACGAACGACACGTCGTGTATGCCCTCGCGGTACATGTGATTGACGGCGTTGCCGCCGCCTCCACCTACACCAATCACCTTAATAATAGTATTCTCTTTTTCAGGTGCACCGAAGTCCACCATCGGGTTGATATTGTCTGACATAGTAATAATCGTGTTAAGGGTTATTCATTGACATCGGGTTCGAAGATAGAGCTTCCGAACTTCTTGAGCGAGCCGAAGAAGCGGCTGAACTTTGTGGGCTTATGTGGCTCCGGAGCCTTCTCTTCCTCTTCTTCCTCTGCATTGGCGGCGGGCTGTGCTGTGGTCTGCGCTGCAGGCTGTGTGCCTGTGCCTGTTGTTGCCAGCGTCGGGTCGAGAGTGACTGTGTTCTCTGAGTCCGGCTCCACTTCTTCGTCGAAGAGCGACCCGCTGATGGCGCGTCCGGCGCAGTTCATGTCGCCCTTTGCGAGCAGACCGAGGATGGTGTTCGTTGTGCCGTCCTCAGAGAGAATCACGTCGGAGTCTTTCTTGTTGATGTTGAGTGTGGTAGACTTCGCGATGCGCACCTTCTCCACGTCGAACACTTCGTGGAAGAGCTTTTCAATGTTCTTCATGTTGCTGCCGCCGCCGGTGAGCACGATGCCGCCGAGCAGCTTGTCGGCGAACTCGTGTGGCACGAGATACTTCACGTTCTCCACTATCTCGAGCATGCGCGCCTCAACCACCTGGATGAACATGCGGCTGAGTATCGTTCTGCCGTCGCCGATGGGTAGAGTTGCGTCGGCGTCTATATCTTTCTCGTTGGTCAGAGCCGAGGCGTGCTTCAGCTTCATCGCCTCTGCGTTTATCTCGTCTATCTGCAACGACTCGAGGTCTTTGGTCACGTTAGATCCGCCGAGCGGAAGCACGGCGATATGGCGCAGCTTGTTGCGGTAGTAGACCGATACGGTTGTGGTGTCGGCGCCGAGGTCTACGAGCACGCATCCTGCGCGCTTCTCGGCGTCGGTGAGCACGCAGTCGGCCATCGTGAGCGGGGCGAGATACATCTCAGCCACCTTTATGCCTGAGTTGTCGAGACTCTTATTGAGGTTGCGGTAGAACGAGCGGCGCCACAGCACGTTGAGGAAGTTGCCCTCAAGATGTCTTGCCTGGATGCCTACGGGGTCGTCCTCGTAGTGTCCGTCCACATTGTATTCTTGTGTTATGGCGTCGAGAATCTCGCAGTCTTTGTATTCCATACTGCGGTTGGTGTCCATGAGTTCGTTCACCATATCCTGCGACACGATGCAGTCGAGCGGCAGTTCCTTCACGATAGAGTTCTTGACGCTGTGTATGCTCTGGCCTCCGATGCCTACATACACCTGTTCTATTTCGGTTTTGAGAGTATTCTTGAGTTTGCTTACAATGTTGCTCAGTCCCTGTGCGGTACGTTCAATATTATATGCTACGCCCTTGCGTATGTACGAGGCGGAGTCTTCTTTAGCGACAGCAAGAATAGAGATGCTGCCATCGGGGTTTTTCCTTCCGGCAATTCCGGTCATCTTTGACGACCCGAGCTCAATAGCTACTATAAAATCCTTTGCCATACGTTTTTTATCTTGTTGAGTGTTAATTATCTTTTGTTACTTGATTTCGAATTTTATGCTTTGCCGGCTTTCGACTTCTTTGCCTTCTCGGGCTTTTCTGTCTTCTTCTCGGTCTTCTTCACAGACTTGTCCGACTTCTTTTCTGTCTTCTTCTCTGTTTTTTCCAACTTCTTTTCAGATTTCGTTTCCGATTTCTTCTTTGTCCGGTCGGTGTTTGAGGCGTTGTCGGTCTTTTTCTCCGTGTCTGAGGTCGGAGTTGTCGTGGTCTCGTTCTGCGGTTGTGTTGTTTCGGCGGCTGGTTGCACGGGGGCTGCGGGCTGTACGGGATCTGCAGCCTGATGCTTTGCCGACTTCTTTCGGCAGATGATTTGGTTGTCGAACTCGATGTCTATGTACGAGTATTTGTTCCAGCCTACTTCTGAGAGTCCGTACTTGTAGAACTTCAGCAGTCGGGTCATCTTCACTTCCATGAACTTGCGTATGAGCGTGTAATGGTCTGTGCGTCGGTTGCCGTCGGGGAGTCGTCCGAGGTGTACGATGTGGTCGCCTACGCGCGGCACGATTTCGACGCTGTGGTTAGGCAGCACGTTTATCTGCTCTATGAGGTTCTTCCACACGTCGTTTGCCATTATCACGCGTCCCAAGGGTGAGAGGAAGTTGGTGGCGTACCAGCGGTCGATTGCTCCTGTTGCGATGATGAGGTCGCTCACGTAGTGGGTTGTGGGCATTACGCGGTCGTTGTCGTCTACGTAGTAGTCGTCGCCGTTGTCGGCCTTGATTCTTATCACGGGCATGCGCTGGGTTACGCTGATGTATACGTGTCCGCCTTCTGTCTTGTAGCAGTCGGCTGTCTGCACGAAGGGGCTCGCCTTGAGCATTTCTTCAATTCGGCGCGCGTCTACCTTGCACATTTCCTTGCCCATGGGGTAGACGCCGCCTTTCTGCAGTCTGTCTTTTATTATCTTCGCATCGATGAATCCGCTTGTGGCGTTGTCGGCGATGTCGATGTTCACCTTATTGCACAGCGTATGGTTTCCGCCTTTCTTGTCGAATGAGCAGAACGCGAACGCCAGGTATACGGCTATCAGTACATCGCTTAGGATGAAGAAGATTTTGCTTGGAGACAGTTTCACTTCTTGTTTTCTATTATTTTTGTTATTTGTGGCATGTAGTTGTCGAGGTCGCCTGCGCCGAGTATGACGAGCACGTCGAAGTCGCGCTGCTTAACGAGGTCGAGCACGTCGTCCTTGCGTATGATGCTCTTCTCGATGCCTGGTCGGAGGTTGTCGTAGATGAGCTGCGATGTGACGCCTTCGATGGGTTGCTCGCGTGCGGGGTAGATCTCTGTGAGTATCACCTCGTCGAGTTGGCTGAGCGCATCGGCAAAGTCGCGGTAGAAGTCGCGTGTGCGAGTGTAGAGGTGGGGCTGGAATATGGCTGTGATATGGCGGCCCTTGTAGAGTTCGCGTATGCTCTTTGCGCTCTGGTATATCTCCTTGGGGTGGTGTGCATAGTCGGATAGCAGGACGTGTCGGCTGTCGTTTATCTTGAAGTCGAAGCGTCGGTCTACGCCGCGGTATGTCTTCATGCCGTACTTGAGTTCTTCGGCTGTGCATCCGGCGAGCTGTGCCATTGCCATTGCTGCGATGCCGTTGTCGATGTTGATTGGCACGGGCTGTCCGAGTTCTACGTCCTTTACGTTCTCGATGGGCGAGACGAAGTCGAAGGTGATTGTTCCGTTGTCGATGCGTATGTTCTCGGCGTGGAAGTCGCCCTCTGTGCGACTGTACTCGTATACCTTCACTCCGGGCTGCACGTCGGCGTGCATCTCGAGTCCGCGGTGAATGATGAGTGCGCCGCCGGGCTGTATGAGTGTGGTGTAGTGGCGGAAGCTTTCGAGGTAGGCTTCTTTAGTGCCGTAGATGTCGAGGTGGTCGGGGTCGGTGGCGGTGATGACGCTCATCCATGGGCGGAGCCAATGGAAGGAGCGGTCGAACTCGTCGGCTTCTATCACTACATAGTCGCTTTCTGCGGAGATGATGTAGTTGGTGCTGTAGTTCTTTGATATTCCGCCGAGGAATGCGTTGCAGTCGATGTGGCCCTGGTGCAAGATGTGTGCGCACATTGTAGAGGTCGATGTCTTGCCGTGTGTGCCGGCTACGCAGAGTCCCTTGTGTGTGCGTGTCAGTGTGCCGAGCACCTGTGCGCGCTTTTCTACGGTGAATCCGTTTGCGCGGAAGTATTGCAGCTCTTTGTGTTCGGCTGGTATTGCGGGTGTGTATATCACGAGGCACTGTTTCGGGTCGCGGCAGGCGTGCGGTATCTCGTCTACGTTCTCCTCGTAGTGGAGGAGTGCGCCTTCGCGTTCGAGTTGCTTTGTGAGTTCTGAGGGTGTCTTGTCGTAGCCTGCCACTACCACGCCCTTGCGTATGAAGTAGCGTGCGATGGCGCTCATGCCGATGCCGCCTGCGCCTACGAAGTAAACGGCTTTGATATCTTTGAGTTCCATTTCTGTTTCTTTATTTTTTGTTGGCGAGCTTGAGCACTTCGTCGGCAATGACGTCGGCAGAGTTGTGCTTGCCAAGTTTCTTTATGTTGGCTGTGAGCTGCGCGAGCTGCTCGGGGTCGTTCACGGTGTCGACGGCGAGCTGCAGCAGCGTTGCGGGTGCGTCGGCATCCTTCACGTAGAGGGCTGCGTCCTTGTTGACGAGGGCGAGAGCGTTCTTCGTCTGGTGGTCTTCTGCCACATTGGGCGAGGGCACGAGTATGACGGGCTTGCCTATCAGACAGAACTCGCTGACTGAGCTTGCGCCGGCGCGGCTTATCACGAGGTCGGCTGCTTTGTACGCCGCTCCCATGTCGCCGATGAAGTCCATCACCTTAAGCATGGGCAGGGGCTTGTGTGCCTTGAGCTGCTCGGCTACGGCTGCGCTGTAGTACTTGCCGGTCTGCCAGATGAACTGCACGCCGCTTTTCTCTACGAGGTCGAGGTGATGCAGCACGCTTTCGTTCACGGTGCGCGCTCCGAGGCTGCCGCCTACGAGGAGGATGGTCTTCTTAGCGGGGTCGAGACCGAAGCTGCGCAGGGCGTCTTCGCGCGAGATGGTGGTCTCGATGAGGTTCTGGCGCACGGGGTTGCCGGTGTTTATTATCTTCTCTGCGGGGAAGAAGCGCTCCATGCCGTCGTATGCCACGCATATCTTGCGCGCTTTTGCGGCGAGGTGCTTGTTGGTTACGCCGGCGTATGAGTTCTGCTCCTGTATGAGCGTGGGGATGCCCATCGAGCTGGCTGCGTCGAGCGTGGCTGCGCTGGCGTATCCGCCTACGCCTACTACTACGTCGGGCGCGAACTCGCGGATTGTCTTGCGCACCATTCGCTTGCTGCGCAGGAAGTCGAGCGCAACACCGATGTTACGGGGCGACCAGAGTGGGCGGATAAATCCTCTCACCGGTAGTCCTACTATCTCGTAGCCTGCGTCGGGCACACGCTGCATCTCCATACGTCCGAGGGCTCCAACGAAGAGTATCTTCGCGTTGGGGCACTTCGATTTAATTGCATTGGCTATTGATACGGCTGGGAAGATATGGCCTCCGGTGCCGCCGCCACTAACAATGACTCTTAATTCCTGTTCCATTTGCTCACATTTCTTTCAACTTACAAAATTAATCATTTTTTCTGATAATGTAGATTATTGTGCTTTTTTTATTACGCTTTTTTTAATTAATGTGCAACCGATTGCAACCTACACTCTGAGACCCTATTGCTTGAATGCGCAGAACGGACTTCAACGTACGTATAGAACAAAAAAATTCCCGCAGCGCTGGAATGCAATTACCGATATGATGTAGTGTTGTTACATATATGCTGTAATTGCATTCCAGCGCTGCGGGAATTGTACGTATGTTTTGCTTCTACTTTCCGATTCGAAGGCTTCAGCACTCTGAAAGCCTACGCTACGTTCGTGTCTGCTATTATCTCCTGCTTGCGCTGCGCCGAGCGGCTCACGCTGAGTATCGCGCCGATGTACACGCAGTTGATGATGGTCGCCGTACCGCCCTTACTGATGAACGGCAGCGGCTGACCCGTCACCGGCACCAAGCCCACAGCCACACACATGTTGAACAGCGCCTGCGTCACGAGCAGCAGCGCCAGTCCCATGGCGAAGAACGCCGGGAAGTTGTTCTCGCAGCGGCTGGCTATGCGCCCCGTGCGGAACAGCAGTATGATGTAGAGCATAGCCACGCCCGTAGCGCCCAAGATGCCCATCTCCTCGATGATGATGGCGTAGATGAAGTCGCTGAACGCCTGCGACACGAAGTCGCGCTCCTCGGAGTTGCCCGGTCCCTTTCCCATGATGTTCGACGTAGCAATGGCGATGTTGGCGTGCGCCACCTGAGCGTCCTTGTCGAGGTCTACGTCCTTCGGCGCCACATCCTTGTGGGCGAGGAACTTGTTGATGCGCGATTTCCACGTGTCGAAGCGGTGGAACACCCTCTCTACAGTGCTTTTATCCTCCTTCTTCTGCTCTACAGTCTGCTCGGTAAGCGTCTGGTTAGCGGGCTTCTGCGCCTCCTCGTCGGTACCGAACGCCATGACGCAGCACACCAGGAGCGCCACAGCCAGCACCACGACGCCCAGAAGCGCACCCAACTGCCGCGCCGGAACACGCCCGAGCAGCATCATCATGAATATCACTAAGCAGAGCAGCATCGCCGTCGACAGATTCTCAACCATGATGAGCGGCACGATGGGGAGGCACACCATCAGTATATACCTGAAAGCCAGCTTGTCGGCGCCATTCTCAGTCTGCAACGCACTCAGTATCTGCGCCGTTGCCAGCACCATAGCGCCCTTCGCTATCTCCGACGGCTGAAACTGTAAGCCGAAGAGTACTATCCAGCGTTGCGCACCGTTGGTGGAGGCGCCGGCAACAGCCACCCATAGCAGCGTGACTACAGCGAAAAGCAGTACGAACGGCGTAGCCATCTTGAAGTATCTGCACTTCACGTTGAGCGTCACCACCATGCAGACTATTCCGATCACGATCAGCATGATATGCTTCAGCACCGGCGCCGTATAGCTGCTCGCCTTATACGTGAGCTGCGACGAAGCCGAATACACCTCGATGATGCTGACAAGGCACAGGAAGAAGAACACCATCCATATCACCTTGTCGCCTTTGAATATATTGCCTAATGTCTTGTTTATCATTGCTTGTTGCTATTTTATGTTGAGGTGGTGGTGTGGTGAGGTGGTGGTGTTATGTTGAGATGGTGAGATGGTGAGATTTGCATTGCTAATGTCACCACTTCAACACCTCAACATCACACCACCTTTCATCTCAACACCTCAACACCCTATTACAGCCCTCTCACCAACGTCTTGAACTGCTCGCCTCTGTCCTCCATATTCTTGAAGAGGTCGAAGCTTGCGCAGCACGGACTCAGCAGCACGGTGTCGCCCGGCTCAGCCAGCTCGTAGCAAGCCGCCACGCAGTCCTTCATCGAGTGGGTGTCGCGAATCTCCACGCCAACGTTGTCGAAGAAGTCGTGCAGCTTCTTGTTGTCGGCTCCGAGGAACACAAGCGCCTTGCACTTCTGCTTCACCAGATCGAGAATCTCGTTATAGTCGTTGCCCTTGTCCTTGCCGCCGATGATGAGGATGGTAGGCGTCTTCATGCTCTCAAGCGCATACCAGCAGGCGTCTACGTTCGTAGCCTTCGAATCGTTGACATACTGCACGCCGCCTACCTTGCACACCTTCTCCAGACGATGCTCCACGCCCGGGAAGTCGCTCAGGCTCTGGCGTATCACGTCCTTCTTGATGCCTGTGATGTTGCCCGCGATGCCCGCAGCCAGCGAGTTGTATATGTTGTGCTTGCCCGTGAGCGACAGCTCCTCCTGCTCCATGTTGAACGGCGTAGGCTTCTCGATGGTATACTCGCCGTCCTCCATATAGCCGATAGAGCCTTTCTCCTTCAGCTCCGAGAACGGATACTGTATAGCCTTGATGTCGTACTTCTCCAGCTCGCGCTTGATGACTGGGTCGTCGTTCCAGTAGATGAACGAGTCCTTGTCGGTCTGGTTCTGTATGATGCGCATCTTCGCGTCCACGTAGTTCTGCATGCAGTAGTCGTAGCGGTCGAGATGGTCGGGTGTGATGTTCAGCAGGATGGCGATGTTGGCGTGGAAGTCATACATGTTGTCGAGCTGGAACGAGCTAAGCTCTATGATGTAGTATTCGTGCGGATCCTCAGCCACCTGCAGCGCAAGCGAGCGTCCGATGTTGCCCGCCAAGCCCGCGTCGTAGCCTGCCGTCTTGAAGATATGATAGATGAGCGACGTCGTTGTCGTCTTGCCGTTCGAGCCGGTGATGCAGATCATCTTCGAGTGGGTGTAGCGACCCGCAAACTCTATCTCGCTGATAATGTGTATGCCCTTCTCCATCGCAGCCTTCACCATCGGAGCCTCCTTCGGTATGCCCGGACTCTTGATGATTTCGTCGGCAGAGAGAATCTTCTCCTCGGTATGCTGACGCTCCTCCCACTCGATGGCGTGGTCGTCGAGCAGCTTCTTGTATTTGTCTTTGATGGCAGACATGTCGCTAACGAACACGTCGAAACCTTCCTTCTTTGCCAACACTGCGGCACCGGCTCCACTCTCGCCGGCTCCAAGAATAACTATTCTTTTCATTGTTTTATGATTTTAGAACCCAGAAAGATGTATTTCTGCTGAGAAATGAGACGATTCAGAAACATTGGAAATGCAAACATCTCAACATAACAATGGAAATGTCAACATCTCAACACCTCACCATCTCAACATCTCATCACCCTTCCTATCTAATCTTTAATGTTATAATGGTCATAGCCGCCAGGATTATCGTCGTAATCCAGAAGCGAACCGTAATCTTCGACTCGTGGAATGCCCCCTTCGGTCGAGTGATGAGATACTTGCAGTCGGGGTCGAGCTGCGAAGCCTGCGTGCGGAAGTTGTCGTGGATAGGCGTGCGCTTGAAGATGCGCTGCTTAACGCCGCGACGCTTGCCCAGCTTGTAGTAGTAGACCTGCAGTATGACGCTCAGACTCTCCACGAAGAAGATGCCACAGAGTATCGGCAGAAGCAGCTCCTTGTGGATGATTATCGCAGTAACGGCGATGATACCACCGATTGTGAGCGAACCGGTGTCGCCCATGAACACCTGAGCCGGATAGGCGTTGTACCAAAGGAAGCCTATCAGCGCACCCACAAAGGCGCAGAGGAACACCACAAGCTCCTGCGACTCCGGTATGTACATTATGTTAAGATAGCTCGCATACTCTATGTGCGAACTTACATACGCCAGTATGCCCAACGCCACACCGATGATGGCGGAGTTGCCGGCGCACATGCCGTCCATACCGTCGTTGAGGTTGGCACCGTTGCTCACCGCTGTCACCACGATGATGGTCATTATCACGAACAATATCCAGCCTGCCGCAACGCGGTGCTCGCCGAAGATGCTCGTAATGCGCGAGTAGTCGAGGTTATGGCTCTTGACGAACGGGATGGTTGTCTTTAGCGACTTGTGCGCTTCGCTCTGATGCTTCACTACTATCTCCTGACCCTGACGCTCGTAAACGAGGTTCTCGTTCATCTTGACGTCCGGCGAGGCCCACAGCACAAGACCCACTATCAGACCGATACCCACCTGACCTACTATCTTGTAGCGGCCCTTCAAGCCTTCCTTGTCGTGGCGGAATATCTTTATGAAGTCGTCCATGCCGCCCAGCACACCGAGCCACAGCGTGGTGACAATCATCAGTATGAGGTAGATGTTGCGCAGGCGTCCGAGCAGAAGCACCGGCACAAGGATGGAGACGATGATGATGACGCCGCCCATCGACGGCACTCCTATCTTCTTCACACCGAACGGGTCGATGCTTGCGTCGCGCGCAGTCTCAGTAATCTGCTTGCGCTTGAGATACTTGATAAACTTCTCGCCGAACCATGCCGAGATAACGAGCGACAATATCAGCGCCAACAGCGAACGGAACGAAATGTAGCCCCACATGTGCGAGCCACTAATGCCGTATTCTTCGAGGAAACGAAAAAGATAATATAACATTTCTGAGTTTTGAATTTAAATTCTAAAAGCACTCACGTACCACTTCATGGTCGTCGAAGTGATGCTTCACACCCTTTACATCCTGATAGTTCTCATGTCCCTTGCCGGCTATGAGCACTACGTCGCCCTTCTTTGCCATCATGCAGGCAGTGCGTATAGCCTCGCGGCGGTCGACAATGGTTATCACCTTCTTCATCTGCTGCGCGTTGAGTCCGGCGAGCATGTCGTTGATGATGTCCTGCGGCTCCTCGAAGCGCGGGTTGTCGCTTGTGATAATCACGCGGTCGCTCTGCTTCACAGCCTCCTGCGCCATAAGCGGACGCTTTCCCTTGTCGCGGTTGCCGCCGGCTCCGCATACGGTGATTACCTCGCCCTTTCCGTCGAGCACCTCATGTATGGCGTTGAGCACGTTCTCCAAAGCATCCGGCGTATGAGCGTAATCGACAACAGCGGTGTAGCCTTCCGGCGAGTGGATAGGTTCGAGACGTCCGCTCACGCTGTGCAGCGTACTCATCACGACGAGCACGTCTTCGGGCTTCTTGCCGAGCATAACTGCCGCGCCGTAGACAGCCAGCAGGTTGCTCACGTTGAACTTGCCGATGAACTGTACGCCTACTTCCCTGCCGTCAATCTCGAGATACATGCCCTCGAAGTGGCATTCTATTATGCGAGCCTTGAAGTCAGCCACGCTGCGTATAGAGTAGGTCTTCACCTGAGCCTTCGTGTTCTGCACCATAATCATGCCGTTCTTGTCGTCGGCGTTGGTGATGGCGAAGGCAGTTTTGGGCAACATGTCGAAGAAAGCCTTCTTCGCGTTGCGGTAGTTCTCGAAAGTCTTGTGATAGTCGAGATGATCTCGTGTGAGATTGGTGAACAGACCGCCGGCGAAAGTGAGTCCGCCGATGCGCTTCTGCGCTATGGCGTGAGACGAGCACTCCATGAAGGCGTACTCGCAGCCTGCATCCACCATGCGGTGAAGCAGTTCGTTCAGCGCTATCGGGTCTGGCGTCGTGTGGTCTGCCGGCACAGCCTCGTCAACGATATAGTTGCACACGGTAGAAAGCAGTCCGCACTTATGTCCCATCTTCGAGAACATATTATATAATAAGGTGGCGATAGTGGTTTTACCGTTCGTTCCGGTCACTCCTACGAGCTTCAGCTTGGTAGAAGGATTGCCGTGGAACGTTGTTGCCACCTCACCCACTACGTCTTCGGTGCTTGCCACCCGAACATAAGTTACGTTTTCGTCGGTTTGTTCTGGTATTTCCTCGCAGAGCACAGCCTTTGCGCCGAGCTCCACCGCCTTAGGTATGAACTTGTGTCCGTCTACCTGAGTGCCCTTCATTGCCACGAACAAATGTCCGTCCTTGATACGGCGAGAGTCGATGTTGACACCCGTCACTTCTACATCATCGCTGCCTTTAACAGCAAGAACGGTGATGTTCTTAAGCAATTCTTTAAGTTTCATATATCTTGTTTTTTTATCCGAGTTTAAGCGAGCATACCATGCCCTTCTTTATCCTTTCTCCTGCGCCGATGCTCTGCTCCGTTACCTTTCCTCTGCCCGTGAGCCTAACCTTTACGCCTCTGCTCTCGATAAGAAATACGGCGTCGCGAGCTCCCATGCCGTGAACGTCGGGCATTACCGACTTGTCGCCTTCGTTTACGCGTTTCAGCTGAATGATACTTCTGTCGCTCTCGTCAGCGCGTCCCCAGATGGGGTTTCCGTTGAGATAAGAGCCGTCCCAGTCTGTGCGCTGCTTCACGCCGAGATGCTCAAGCACATAGCTTGCAGCCAGCACATTGCCGCTCTTAACCTGCGGGATGAGAACAGAAAGCGAGTCGCGGGCGTCAGAAGCCTCCAGCTTGAGGCTCTGCGCCATGATACCTTCTGCGATGTCGTGGAACACAACGCCGCTCATGCCGCCGCCCGAAGCCGGCAGACCCGACTTCTGTATGCAGACGATGCAGCTGTAGCGCGGCTCGTATGCGGGGAAGAAGCCGGCGAAAGACAGCAGATAGTTCATCTGTCCGCTCTTATAGCCGGCGGCTCCTTTCGAGATCTGAGCCGTTCCGGTCTTTCCTGCGACGAGGAACGAGGGCGAGCCGGCTTTCTTTCCGAGACCCTGACTCACTACGTGCTCAAGTATCGTAGTTATCTTCTTTATCGTCGACTCCTTGGCAATCTGCTCACGCAGCACTACGGGGTCGAACTCTTTTATTACTACTCCGTCCTTCATCACAGCCTTCACGAAGCGCGGCGCAACCATCTTTCCGCCGTTGGCAATGGCGTTGTAGAAGGTAAGAGTGGAGATAGGCGGCACCTGCGTCTCGTAGCCGATGCTCATCCAGGGCAGAGTGGTCTTGCTCCAGTTGACATACTGCTTGCCTCGCGAGTCTTTCTTCGGCATTCGGATGCGTGCCGGCGATGCACCTTGCAGCGGTATGTGCAGGTCGTCGGCGAGTCCGAGGCGGTATATTCCCTGCACAAACTTCTCTGGTGTGTTGTGATAGTGGTCGTCGATGATGCGGCTGACGCCGATGTTGGAGCTCACCATGAGCGTCTGCGGCAGAGTGAGCATGCCGTAGCCGCCGCGTCGCCAGTTGTGGTCCTTCATCTCTCTGCCATACATCGGCCAGACGCCGCCGGCAGTCTCCACGCGGTAGGTTGTGTCGACCACTCCGTCGTCGAGCGCCACCATTATGCTTGCGGTCTTGAACACCGAACCCGGTTCGAGCAAGTCGCTTATAGCGTGGTTCTTTATCTCGTGATAGTCGTCGTCGGCACACTTCGTCATGTTGACGATGGCTTTGATGTCGCCAGTCTTCACCTCCATCACGATAGCCACGCCCACATTGGCGTTGATGAATCGCAGCTCCTTGAGCAGCGCGCGTTCGGCGAGGTCCTGCATCGACACGTCGATAGTAGTGACGATGTCGGCGCCGTTCTCCGGCGGCGTATCCGTGATGTCGAGATATCTGTTCAGCACCTTGCGTCTGTGTCTGATGCCCTCTACGCCTCTAAGGAGCGAGTCGTACGAGAGTTCGAGTCCGCATTGTGCGGTATCCTTTGCGCCGAACATCTTTCCGATAGTGCGGCCTGCGAGCGAACCGTATGCCAGTTTGCGAGCATTATGCTCCTCCCAGTGGAAACCGCTCTGATTGCTTTTCAGACAGAACACGGGCAGACGCCTCACTTCTGAGAACGTGCTGTAGTTGATGCGTCGGTTCCACACGGGCCAGTGGCGCTTGTTCTGCTCGAAACCCTCCATGAGATGCTTCTTGAACTCAGCAGCCGTGCGGTCGGGGAAGATAGCGTTGAGCCCTGTGCAGATAGAATCGATCTTCTCGCAGAAGAGCGTGTCCTTCTTCGCTTCGCGCAGCGCCTTGAAGTCCATGTATATGTTATATTGCGGCAGCGACGACGCCATGAGTTGTCCGTCGCAGCTCAGTATGTTTCCGCGCATAGGCTGCGTCTTGAGGCAGTCTACCTTCACGCGGTCTGCCACTTCCTCCCAGTATGCGCGCTTTGCCGTCATGATATATAGCGTCTTTCCCAGCACACTTATAGCCACCAGCGTCATTATAACGGCAATGAACGCATAGCGTGGCATTACTTTCTTGCTATCAAACTTGCTCATTTCTCTTCTTGATTAGGAATAGTTATTATATACGGTGGCTGCGTAGGTATGTGCAGCGTGCTGTCCTTGTCGTTGTGCAGGCGTTCGAGCACCTTACTCTCGCGAGTCTGCTGCGTGAGGTCGCTCGAACTTGAGAGTGCTCTGTACTTTGCGTCCTCCAGCTCGCTCTGCAGATTGTCTATCTTGATGAGGTTCTGCTGACACTTGTATCGGTTCGAGATATAGACGATGATGAACAGCGTTATTAACACTATCACCCATATCTGCTGTCGCAGGAACTGCGTGTTGAGCATTTCGCCACCGAGAATCTTTCCCAGCGTCACGTTCTTCGTCAGCGGCAGTTCGTCTTCTATGGCTTGCTGTCGTATGATTGTGCGCAGCGACGGTGCCCCTTCCTCGTCGTCCGCCGTTTCTGGTGCGGTCGCTGTCTTTGTTTGCGCTGTCGGTTTGTCGGCTGCAGGTTCTGCTGCAGCAGCCGTAGGCTCAGCGGCAGCAGCCGTTTCGCCAGTCGTCTGTTCGCCCTTAGCGTTGTCTTCCGTGTTGGTCACATCCACCTTTATGGCGTCTGTTATGGGGTTATCTTCTTTCATTGTCTCATTTCTTTTCAGCAATTCTTAGTTTTGCGCTGCGGCTGCGTGGGTTTTCTTCTTGTTCTTGTTCCGAGGGCAGTATCACCTTGTTGTTGACGAGGCGGAACGGCGTCTCGATACGTCCGAAGAAGTCCTGCTGCACCTTTCCCTCCACGTTGCCCGACTTCATGATGTTCTTCACCATGCGGTCTTCGAGCGAGTGGTAGGTTATCACCGAGAGTCGTCCGCCGGGGGCGAGCAGTTCGGTAGCAGCGAGCAGCATCTCGCGCAGCGCATCCATTTCGTGGTTCACTTCAATACGCAATGCCTGAAAGAGTCGCGCCATGTCCTTTTTCTCTCGCTCGCGCTTGAAAAAAGGCTCCACGGCAGCCAGAAAATCCTTCGTTGTCTTTATCTCCGCCTGCTGACGTGCCTTGACGAGCGCCGCGGCTATGCGTCGCGAGTTCTTCAGTTCGCCGTAGATGTAGAAGATGTCGGCGAGTTGTTCCTCGTCGTACGTGTTCACTATCTCGGCAGCGGTGCGTCCGGCGCGCTTGTTCATGCGCATGTCAAGCGGCGCGTCGAAGCGGAACGAGAATCCGCGCTCGGCGTCGTCGAAGTGGTGCGACGACACGCCGAGGTCGGCGAGCAGTCCGTCGATGTGCTCCACGCCGTAGTAGCGCATCCAGTTCTTCAGATAGCGGAAGTTGCTGCGCACGAACGTGAAGCTGTCGCCGGCGTCGGGAATGTTGCGCTCGGCGTCGGCGTCCTGGTCGAAACTGTAGAGGTGTGCGCCGTCGGTGAGCCGCGAGAGTATCTCGCGCGAGTGCCCTCCGCCACCGAAGGTGACATCTACGTAAACGCCGCCCGGCTTGATGTCGAGTCCGTCGACGCTCTCGCCGAGAAGCACCGGTACATGATATGTTGTTGCTGTTGTGGGATTGTCGGTGTTGTTCTTATACATTATATATGCGTATTTGGGTGTAAAGGTACACAAAAATTCGCACACATGGTTACAAATCTTTATCAATTTTGTTTAAATACGACATTTCTTGTGCGAAATTGTTCGTATGTAAAAAAGATGTAGTATTTTTGCACCAAATATCGGAAAAGTAACAGATATTTCGGGTATATGAACGAGATAACAGAAAAGACAATAGACATCGAAAAGATACTGCGCAGCAAGATGGGCAGCAAGGTGCGCTACGTGCCCGGACTGCTCGTCGGATGGCTCAAGAAAATCATCCACCAGGATCAGGTGAATGCGTTCATCTGGGAGCACCGCGACGAGAGCGGCGTAGAGTGGCTGGAGTCTACCGTGCGCTATCTGAAGATGGACATACGCATCATCGGCAAGGAGAACCTTCCGCCGAAAGACGACGGCAAACTATACACGTTCGTGTCCAACCATCCGCTGGGCGGACAGGACGGCGTGGCGCTCGGCTCAATCATCGGACGCCACTACGACGGACGCTTCCGCTACCTCGTCAACGACTTGCTGATGAATCTGCCGGGCTTGGCGCCGGTGTGCATCGGCATCAACAAGACCGGACGGCAGGGACGCGACTTCCCGCGCATGGTTGAGGCGGGCTTCAAGAGCGACAACCACATGCTCATGTTCCCCGCCGGACTGAACAGCCGCAAGCAGAAGGATGGTTCGATACACGACCTGCCGTGGAAGAAGACGTTCATAACGAAGAGCGTGGAGTGCCACCGCGACGTGGTGCCCATCTATTTCAGCGGACGCAACTCGGAGCGCTTCTACCGCATCGCCAAGTTCAGCGACCGCTGGCTGCCGTTCAACCTCGCCATGATATTCCTCGTAGACGAGATGTACCGCAACGTGGGCAAACACTTCGACATATACATCGGAAAGCCTATACCCTGGCAGACGTTCGACAAGAGCCGCACGCCGTACGAGTGGGCACAGTGGGTGCAGCAGGAGGTGTACAAGCTAAGCCCCTCCCAACCCTCCCCGTCGGGGAGGGCTTAAGAATGCCTAAAAGGCTTAAGAAGGCTTAGTTAGCAAAGGTCTAAGAAGGCTTAGAAAGGCTTAGTTAGCAAAGGCTTAAGAAGGCTTAGAAAGGCTTAGTTAACAAAGGCTTAAGAAGGCCCAAGAAGGCTTAGAAAGGCCTACCCCCCAAAAAGAGCGCCCCAACAACCACCCCAAGAAGAAGAGAAAGCAAGAAAAAACAACACACAAATGGAAGAACCAATCATTGAACCGGTAAGCAAAGAGCTACTCAAGAGCGAACTCACGCCCGAGCGCCAGCTCCGCATGACCAACAAGAGCAACAACGAGATATACATCATCACGGCACACAACGCGCCGAACGTGATGCGCGAGATAGGCCGACTGCGCGAGATAGCATTCCGCGAAGCGGGCGGCGGCACCGGCAAGTCGATGGACATCGACGAGTTCGACACCTGCGCGAACTGCTATAAGCAGCTCATCGTGTGGAACCCCGAGGCGGAGGAGATAATCGGCGGATACCGATACTTGCTCGGCACCGACTGGGAGCTTGACGAGAACCGCCAGCCGAAGCTCGCCACAAGCCACATGTTCCACTTCTCCGACAAGTTCATCGACGACTATATGCCCTACACCATCGAGCTGGGACGCTCGTTCGTGACGCTCGAATACCAGAGCACACGACGCGGAGCGAAAAGCCTCTTCGCGCTCGACAACCTGTGGGACGGTCTCGGCGCACTCACCGTCATCAAGCCTAACGTGAAGTATTTCTTCGGCAAGATGACTATGTACCCGTCGTACATACGCCGCGGACGCGACATGATTCTCTACTTCCTCAAGAAGCACTTCGACGACAAGGACAACCTCATCCTGCCGCTCCATCCGCTGAAGATAGAGACACCGGAGGAGGAGCTTGCGGCGCTGTTCTGCGAGGACGACTTCAAGAAGGATTATCTCATACTCAACCGCGAGATTCGTGCGCTGGGCTATAACATTCCGCCGCTCGTGAACGCTTACATGTCGCTCTCGCCCACCATGAAGCTCTTCGGCACCGCCATCAACTACGGCTTCGGCGACGTCGAGGAGACGGGCATCCTCATCGCCGTGGACGAGATTCTCGAAAGCAAGCGCGTGCGCCATATCGACTCGTTCATCAAGGAGCACCCCGAAGCGCTCAAGATCACCAGCGGCGCCAACAACGTCATCTACAAAGAACGCGCATAGGAGGGTACGGCATCCCTGCCTACCCCACGCAGCCTGCCCCACGCAATGTTCTCCCACGGATTCCACTCTGCTGAGATATACTCCCACAGATTTCACAGATTTACACAGAACCTTCTGCTGAGATATACTCCATAGATTTCACGGAATTACACAGATGTTTTGCTGAGAGATTCTCCCACAGATTTCACAGAATTACACAGAACCTTCTGATGAGATATACTCCCACAGATTTCACAGAATTACACAGATGTTTTAGGCTAAGACTTCTGCGTGCTCTGTGAAATCTGTGGGATTTTTTTTGCACCATACTTCTGTGAATTCTGTGAATTCTGTGGGAGACACTACGCACCCTGACAATCTGTGTAAATCTGTGAAATCTGTGGGAGTATATCTCAGCAGAGTGAAATCTGTGTTTTTTTTGCACCATACTTCTGTGAATTCTGTGGGAGACACTACGCACCCTGACAATCTGTGTAAATCTGTGAAATCTGTGGGAGTATATCTCAGCAGAGTGAAATCTGTG
>OWIM01000050.1_pt1 | contig 77557 bp, 67 predicted proteins | sample 1732751 | NCBI WGS metagenome assembly OWIM01 (sample SAMN05065749, study PRJEB22554) | human gut metagenome | biome: ENVO:2100002; feature: ENVO:00000062; material: ENVO:00002003 | host: Homo sapiens | place: USA
AGAGACAGCTATTATTTTAAAATCAAAAAATATGGAAGGCGCTTTTTATGTTGAGACTTGAAGAAATTAAAAAAGATTTTAAGACGGACAACAACGTCGTAAACGTCTTGAAAGGCATCACGATCCAATTCCGCAAACAAGAATTCGTGGCAATACTCGGCCATTCCGGCTGTGGCAAAACAACCCTTCTGAACATAATCGGCGGGCTGGACAAATGCACGTCGGGCAACGTCATCATCGACGGCCGCTCCACGAAAGAATACAACGACCTTGACTGGAACGATTATCGCAACAAGCGTATCGGCTTCGTCTTCCAAAGTTACAATCTGATTCCGCACCTGACGGTTCAGAAAAACGTGGAACTTTCGATGACGCTTGCGGGCGTTACAAAAGAAGAACGCCATGCTCGCGCGCTTGAAGCGCTTGACAAAGTCGGGCTGAAAGCGCACGCTAGAAAACATCCGTCGCAACTTTCGGGCGGACAAATGCAGCGCGTCGCGATTGCCCGCGCCATTGTCAACAATCCAGAAATCATTCTTGCGGACGAACCGACGGGCGCGCTCGACAGCGAAAGCGGCGTCGAGGTTATGGAACTGCTGAAAGAAATTTCAAAAGATCACCTTATCGTCATGGTCACGCACAACTCGCAACTTGCCAACGAATACGCAACCCGTATTCTCAATATGTCGGACGGCGTCATCGTCGGTGACACGAACGAGTACACCCTTGACGAGTGTCTTAGCGACGAGGCGGCAGACCTTGCCGCAAAAACCGCCGCCGAAGAAAAAGCACTGACCGACATCGAACAGTCGGGTGCGAAAAACGCCAAGCGCGCGCTGAAACGCATTGAAAAGAAAAAGCGCAAAAAGGCGTCGATGTCGCCGCTCACCGCGTTTTCGCTGTCTTTCACAAACCTGATAAGCAAAAAAGGCCGCACGTTTCTGACGTCGTTTGCGGGGAGCATCGGTATCATCGGCATAATGCTTGTTCTCGCGCTTTCGACGGGCGCAAGGTCGTTCATTTCAAAAATGGAAGAAAACGCGCTGTCGCAATACCCCATCGAAATCAGTGAAAGCAACACGGACTTGTCGGCGATTCTGTCCCTTCTGACAACGGACACGGCAAAGCGCGAAAAATATCCGTCGGGCGACACGATTTATACGCAACAAGTCATCGGCAACGTCCTTGATAATATCCCTTTGCTGACTTCAAAGAACGATTTGGCACGATTAAAGTCGTATATCGACAACAACTTTGACGAAACGATCGGTTACGTCAAGTACAACTACGGCACGGATTTCGACGTTTACTGCGACTACACTCACTCGAAAGGTGACGAAGACAAGTATATGAAAGTGCAGCCTTTCGTCGACGCGATTGCGGATATTCCCGTGCTCTCCGGCTTCAAGGATCAGCTTGAAATGTTCTCGTCCTATCTCACCGTGTGGGACGAAATGACCGACAACACAACGCTTCTGAACCGGCAGTACGAACTTTTGGGCAATTCCAAATGGCCGACGAATTACGACGAAGTCGTGCTTGTCGTCGACCGCAAAAACCAAATTAACGACTATACGCTCTTCGCGCTCGGGCTTAAATCGAAAGACGATATCGGCAGCGCGTTGGGCGGCTCGACCGGCGGAGAAAACAGTTTCAGCAACTCGACATTTTCGATAAGCGATATTATCGGTGAAAACGGCAAAGAGCCCCTGCAATACCAAATCGCCACGGGTTGCGACTATTATCACAAAAACACCGAAACGGGAAAATGGGAAAAGATTGCCGCAAGGGACGATCAACGCGCAAAAACCTTTATCGACGGCGAGACCGACGGCAGAAAGAATACCGTGAACGTGAAAGTCGTGGGCGTCGTACGTCCCCGCGAAGACGCAAACGTTACGTCGATAAACGGCAACATCGGCTACACCGCCGCCCTGTCCAGGTATCTTTCGGAGCGCGCGTCGGAACATCCGCTTGTCAAGGCGTTGAACAACGACGAGGTCGGTATCAGCGAAATCGATCCGAGCACTGACTTCGATTCTCTCATGCTGAAACTCGGCGTGTCCGACGTCGACAAGCCCAAGAAAATCAAAATCTATGCAAGTTCGTTCGACTCCAAAGAGAAAATCCTTGCGTTCCTTAACAACTACAACGCGACTCTTCAAGCAAACGGCGAAACCCCCGTGAAATACAGCGACAACCTGTCGATGATAATGGCATACGTGGAGTCGATGACCGCAACCATAACGGGCGTACTCATAGGTTTTGCCGCGATATCCCTGATTGTTTCGTCGATAATGATTGCAATCATAATATATACGTCGGTCATTGAAAGGAAGAAAGAAATCGGCGTATTAAGAAGTATCGGCGCAAGGAAACTCGACGTGTCGAGCGTATTCATTGCGGAATCGGGCATTATCGGTTGTCTGTCGGGCGTGCTGGGCATTGCGATATCGTATATACTGATTTTGCCGATAAACGCGGTCATTGCAAAGCTGTTCAGCGTACAGCACCTTGCGACGCTTTCCTGGTGGCAGCCGCTTATGATGTTCGGTATCAGCGTCGTATTGGCGGTGCTTGCGGGATTTGTACCGGCGCATATGGCGGCAAACAAGGATCCTGTCGAGTGCCTGCGCTCCGAATAACCGACGATTCCACAAGGACGGAAATTTTCCGTCCTTTTTTTTGGCAATTTTTCCGATAAGTTTTAATAAAGTTGCCCTATCTGCCCGTTTTGTGCTATAATCCGTCATAGACGTATCCGTAGCTCAGTTGGATAGAGCACCGGCCTCCGACGCCGGGTGTCGAGGGTTCGACTCCCCCCGGGTACACCAAAAAACAACCGCAACCGCGGTTGTTTTTGTATACGGGGGAGTCCGTGCGTTTTAATAAAAACGCACACTGCTTTGCAGTCGAATCCTCCCGGCTATCCGCAACGTGCCGAAGGCACACATCGCGCCGCAGGCACATCGCTTTTGCCAAAGGCAAAAACATCGCATCATCGCTTCTGTGCTTACTCCAAGGAAAAACCGTCCGAAATACGGACGGTTTTTTGTTGTTTGGATTTATTGTTTTTTGTTGATCAATGCTTTGTTGGATTTATTGTTTTTTGTTGAACAATGCCTTGTTGATATTATTGCTTTTTGTTGAACAGTGCTTTGATTGCGGAAATTAACTCGGCAAACGATTTCTTCTTCACGACAAACCAGAATATTGCAAACCCGACAATTCCGACGCCTGCAAGGCTTCCGATCACGATGCCCGCAATCTGTCCGCCGGACAGTCCGTTTTTATCGGGAGCGGGTGCGATTTCGCCGTCAATCGTGCCGCCGCCCGGTGCTTTGTCCTGATATACGGCGGTAAGGACCATTTCGTCTTTTACCTCAAAGGTATATTCCTTTTGGGTGCTGACGATTTTTCCGCTTTCGTCCTTCCAGCCAACGAACTCTTTGCCTTCTTTATCTTCTGCCGTTACGGTTACTTCATCGCCTTGTTTATACGTTCCGCCACCCGTTCCGCCGTTTACGGTAATAGTGTACTCGATATCTTCGTAATTTGCGGTTGCGGTTACAGCATTTGCAGGCATATTAAAGGTAAGGCTTGTTTTAGTTGTATCAAGACCGCTTATTCCCTCAATCGTCCAACCCGAAAATTTCTTTCCGATTGTAGGCTCGTTTGCGGTGATAGTCACGCTTGCGCCTTGAATAAACACACCTTCGCCTGTTCCGCCTATTACGGTAAGATTGTATGAAGAAACGCCGCTTTCAGGAACTTGCACTTCGACAACTTCTCCTGCATTGTAGTTGTCCGTTTCCTTAAACCTTATTTGATATCTACCGGACGAAAGCCCTGTAACATCGCTACCTGTTCCCGAAGTCCAAGCAGAATCGCCTACTTTGAGGTATTCCATTTCGGCTGTTATACCCGTTATCTTTCCGTCCGTTGAAGTCTCCGAAGTAGGAGCAACGGTTGTGAACAACGAAGCAGCCGGTGCAGATTGCTCCGCCTTTGCGATTGTAAATTTCCACGAAACGTCGTGAATATCGGTTGCCGCGTTGAAGTTCGCCGTTGCGGTTGTGTCGATATACACTTCATATTCGCCTGCGTCTTTTACATCTGAAACAATCACTCCGCCTTTTTTGTACTTAACCGTTATAGCAAAGCCTGTTTCGTCACCATAGTGGGCAATCAAACTAACGGTTGCGGTTTTGGCATTGCCGTCATACGTAAGGTTGCTCGGTTCATAGAAGTTAAAATCGCTTACAATAGGGTTTCTCTTACCTATGCTCCAAGAGATTTCCTTGTCGGTTATCGTGCCGTCGTTCCACTTATATCCGCTCTCTAATTTTGCGATTGCGGTATAAGTTTTTGCGTCAACGCCGCTATTTCCTGTTAGCGTATAGCCGACGCCACCTTCCACGCCTATTTGACTTCCTGCCGTATAAGTTAGATTCGTTTTTGCTTTCGGAATGGCAATTTCTGTAAGAGTAGCAACGATATTAAATTTTGCGTCCGAATTGCTTTCGGCAGTCAAATCGCTTGTAAGTCCCGTGATATTTGCCTTTGGAATCGTGATTTCTACAAACTGGTCGCTAAGAGCAGTAGGCGTACCGCTGACGGTGATTTTCGCCTCGGTGTCGCTTATTCTCGTAACAGACTGAACAAGTCCGTCGGGAAGATTTGTTATCCAGTCTCCCGAAAGAGCGGTTTCAAACGTATATCCCGTAAGAGTAACGGTAATATCCGTGTTTGCAATCGCTTCGCCTTGCTCACCGAAAATAGTTACGCTATCTATGGTTGCTTTCTTTTCGGTGTAGTCCACGGTGAACGGCTCACTGTATAGCGTTCTATTATTATACACAACCTCAACCACATATTCGCCGGCAGGAGTTCCGTAATAAGTCCCATTATCTTCAAGAGTTGCTTTATAAGTAGTTCCGTCAACAGACACAACGTTACCCTTTGAAATAGTTAAATCGTTTATCGGTCTGATTTTTATCCAATTACTTTGGTTAAATTCATTACTAATAAGAGTAAATGTCACCGTACCTTTTGTACCACTTTCTCTTTCAAAAACAGGTTGCACCGTAAACGCTTTATAATTTGCTCTTACTTCAATATCCTTGTCTTGAACGGTAAGTTTCGCTCCGTTTTGGCTTGTTGCGTTTGTTATAACTGCGTCACTTGTAAACGAAAACCATTTGTCAAACGGTATGTTTGTCGTATCCGTTTCGCTCACTTGCAAAGAAGGCGCATTCAAAGTGATTTCGTCACCCGCAAGGAAATATCCGCTACCACTATTTGCTTCCTTAGGTACGCCCGGACCTGCAAGTGTACCGTTTATTGCTGCCACATAGCGCGGTGTGCCATAGCGGTAGGACGCAAAGCAATTTCCGCTATCTTCGTTTACAGCGTGGGTTGTATTATCTACGTCACCACCGGTAATAGGCCAGCCATTGCTTCCTGCTTTCTTGTATTTTATGGTCATATTGCCTGCTTTAGTCATCGTTTTGCAGTTTCGAATACCATAACTATAAGCACTATCGCCACCCGCCACGCTAACGTCAATATCGATATTGCCGTTTGTATTTATAGTTACATTGTTTTTTGCAAAAATACCTGCTACCCATTGACTTGCGGTGCTATTGTTTGTGTTTTTGGCTACAATATTAACGCTTGCATTGTCTTCAATTGTTACGTTCCTTGCATGAATACCATCAACTTGACAGTTTTCTCCATTAGACGTTGCGTTAATTGTGACTTGTGCGTTGCCTCCAATAACAACGTCAATGTTCTTAGCCATTACCGACGCTCCGCAGGCTATTCCCCATACAGAAGAAACGCTGCTTGAAGCGTTTATCGTCAATTTTCCGTTTGCATTAGACGTAATAGTTACTCGTCCTTCATGTTCTCCATCGATAAATACGCCGTTTTGCCCACCGGTAATAATATTGTCTCCGATAAGGCTGATTGTGAAATATCCTGATACAGCAGGATTTATACCTACGTTCCCGCCGTTAAAATTGTTAAGAGTCAAAACGCCGTCTTTGTATTTGGCAACGTAACCCGTATCGGGGTTGCCGTTTAGTTGATCTCCATCAGACGTTTTCAAATAATAACCATTGTTTAACGGATTATTATTTATGTAAATTATGTCATACGGCGTAAGCGTTTCTCCTTCTGCATAGACCGTACTCGTCGGGCTTGCAAACACTATGCCGAGCATAAGCGCAAGGCACATCGTAAGACCGAGTACAAGCATAAGTATCTTTGATTTGTTTGCCTTTGTGTGTGTCATAATATTATCTCCTTGTTTGGATTTTTGGGGGATATTTTGCATAAAACGCGACTTTACATCGCAAATATGCTGCATTAAGTCGTTTAGTATACGATAAACAAGTCTATGTCCGAAACAGTGCCGAAATCGAAACTCTTTGCCCCGATTGCTTTCATGGAATAGGCAAAACCGATGGCGTCTTTCGTGCCGATAAGTGCGTTTACCGCCATGGTGCCGACCTGCATATTCAGGTTTTCGGCAGTCCCGATTTTCAGCACGGCGTTCAGGGTGTTGAACAAATCCGCGGTATCGTCGCCGGACAAATTGTTGAGCGTGACGGATTTGTGCGACACTTTGTAAGAAAAGCCGTCTTCTTCCGTCTTATCCACGCGCACGGTGGACGAAACGTAAAGGTTGTCGGGGATATATTTTTTGAATAACTTATACGGGAAACCGTCCATATCCGCCTTGAACGGGGTAAGGTCGATTTTCGCCACGACGTTGAAGTCCGCGCTGCCGTTTGCGGCGATTTCCGAAAAGTCAATCTGCACGACGGTTACGGACACTTCCTTATCGCCCAACTTGATTTTGCCGCCCGTTTGCTCGTAAAAGACCGTTTGGGCAATCGCCCCGACATGCTTTTCGGTGAGGAAAATCGGATCCGTCATACTTTTGCCCGCAAGTGAAGCAAAATTGACCGAATAGCCGTTGTAGCCTTTGTCCTTTTCATAGACGATAAGCCCGTCGATTTTATCATTGACTGCGCTTTTCATTTCGACAAAATCCTGCTCGCCGTAGGCATTTGGGCAAAGCGCGGTTTCATCCACGTCTTTTGTGAGCGTTTTCAGTTGTCCCGCGGTGCGGAAAAGGTCGATGCCGTACTTGGAGCGAACCGCGACGTACCCGCCGATGACGGTAACGCCGACGATGGCGATGATGACGACAAGTGTAATAAGTACGCCTTTTAATGCTTTCATATTGTCTCCACGATAAGTAAATAAATTTCTGATTTTTAGTACGTTGCCAAACAGAACAAACCCTTTCTGTTTGGCAACATACCCAAGCCGTCCTGACTGACGGCTTTTCGATATGTCGTTTTTTTTGGACAAGCGGGTTTTTACGCCCGCTTATCCGATTTTTCAACAGATAATAACTTTTAAGTTATTTTGCTACGATGGTTGCAGTGTCGCTCAGGTTCCCGAAGCGGGCGTAATATAAACACCAATTCCGATAAATATATCATCGCCTGTAAAAACCCATTCGCCGTTATTGCCGGTTAGTTTGGGATCAGATCCAGTGTTTTTATAAAACTCGACGATGAGATATGAACCGACTATTCTTCCGCCAACTTCATTGTATACCCCCTCGCCTGTGCCGGGAGTGCGAGTGTATTTTGCGATGTCCTTTCCGCCATTAATAAATTTTATTTCGATTGTATCGGTGTCTTTGGCGTTTTTAAGCATTTCACCGAGATCACTTCTGTTCAGGTTGACCGCAAATGTGTTTTCGCCAAGCTCGATAGGCTCAATGACATTGGTGCCGGCGACGCCTAACATAAAACCGCTCCTAACTCTTGTCGCATTAGGAACTGCGGTGACTATGCATTCGGCAATAGTTTTTCCGCTCACCCTAAGTGTGAACCTGCGACCGACAAATGCGGGAACTTTTTTGCCTTGGAAATTAATGGTGACGCCTTCAAGTATTTCACCACCTGAAAGTAACGTCGTGCCTTCCGGGAACGTAACTTCGCCGGTTACTTCACCGAACGTGTCGGCAAAGGCAACATTCGGTTTAATTCCCGACTGAATTGGGGTGTTTTGACCACCCTCGTCTTTTGTGCGCACTCTTATTGTTACCGTGACCTTGCTATAACCGATAATCGTATCGGGCTTGGACAGCATATATCCTCTATTAAGCTCAGCCTTCGTTACGCCTTCGCTAATACGCAAGCCTACTTCTTCACCAGCGGTTGCCGTTTCAACCTCTGTCACCGACGTGCCCGTATCCTTTTCGATTTTATTCACTGTGATTATCTTGCCGATTTCGTTGACTAAAATTTGGTCGCCTTTTTTCACCGTGCCATTAGCGATTATTGTTGTGATCAAAATATCACTGCTACCGGAAAAGGTGAACACGTCTTGGATTCCGGCATAGAAGGAATCGGGAGCGTTCCAAACGGTAAATCTGACCGTGTCGTATACGCCTTTGTTAAGCTCGAAGTTGTCGTTGTCCACGGTCAGGACGGTGGCGCTGATTGTATGTATGCCAATCGCATAGTATGTTTCGGGAGCGCCAATCGTCACCCATTCTACGACGTTGTTCGTATCTGCCGCGACGTTTATGCACGTCAAACCGAACTTTCCGCTTTCAAGGTTTTCTCCAAGTTTTCCTTCAAAAACGCCTGCGGGCAAAGTTATCTCGCGTTTGTTGATTATGATAGTCGTGGTGATTTCTCCGCCTTTCCATTCCGCAGTGCCTTTTACGGTTGCTTTCACGGTATATTCGCCGGCATTCTTCGGGGCGGTTTCGGAAAACGCAGTGTCGTTTTCGCCTTTGTAAGTAATGGTGATTTCACCGTCGCCCTTACGATTGACCTTCGCGGGATCAATGATAAACGCCAACCCGTCATAGGTTTTTTCATCAACTAAATCGTTAGCAAACGAAATAGCGTTGTCTTTTGCGCCAAGTGCGTCGATGTCTTCGGTCTTTTCGTAACCGCATACCGTGCAGGTGAATTTCTTTTCGCCGACCACGCCATAGTCCGCCGGTTTGGTTTCTACGCCTTCGTCAAAGGTATGCGCGGCGAAATTGCCCTTTATTGCGTCATGCGTGGGAGCCGTTGCGTCACAGGTCGAATCGTGCCAGTGTCCCGACTCGTCTTTTTTCCATTCCTCGCCGTAAGTGTGCGTTGCGGTGTCGGAAATTGTCCTTTCGGTTTCGTATCCGCATTCACATACGCCCTTTTCGACTTTGTCCGTATGAAAGCCTGCGGGCGTTTTTTCTGTCCACGTGAACACGTGCGGGGTTTTCTCCGTCGTGTCGGTGTGCTGCTTCGTGGTGCATTCGTGCCAGTGATTTGTTTCGTCAAACTTCCACTCGCTTGAAAACTCGTGTTTATTTTTGTTGCAAGCGGTAAGAACCGAAAGCGACAAAACAAGCATCAACGCTATCGCACAAAATGTGAAGATCGATTTTCTTTTCATGGTTTTTGTCTCCTTTTTTCTAAATTGATTATTTATTTCAAACCGCAAATCGAGAATTGCGTTCTAAAACCGTTGTTTATTGTGTTTGTATGCCTTTGTCGGATTATTTTACCACAACGCTATACTTATATTTAATCATTCCCATTCCCGATTGGATATTGCTCTGTATAATGGTTGTTTTATCTGCTGACAACTCAAACGTTGAGCCGGCAAGCAATCCGTATTTGTGCGCGGGGATTTCTTTTTCCATATCTTCTTGGCTGTCATAGAACACGATAGCAGAGCCTTTAATCCTGTACAACAGCGTTCCGATGCCTTTGCCTTTATCGTCTTCTTCGCCCGGGTTTTGATCAAAAGTCACCGACACGGAATCTTTATCCGCCGCAAAAACGAGCGTAATTATTGATGCCTTATGAGTTTGTATAAACTGTTCTTCCGTCATTTCCATTTCCGCGAGAATCGCTTGCTTGACGGCTTCGGACTCCCACTCGACGGTTGCGTCGACTTTATTGAAAGTCTTGCCCTTGATGTCGGCAGTCGCCCATTTTGCGTAGAGCGTGAAAACTCTTGCCGGCATATATGAAAAACTGAATGCCGTGTCGGAAAGCGTTACGCCGCCATCCGTGCTTTCATACCAGCCTGCAAAAACAAAACCGTCTTTGGTGGGATCGGCAGGAGCCGTAATCGCCGCGCCTGCGCTTGCCTTAACGGGTTGTACCGCGCTGCCGCCTTTGCTGTCAAAAGTTATAGTATATTCTGTTTCGGCAACAAGTTTATCAATCTTCTCGGTCTTTTCTCTGCGGCAGACCGTGCAGGTGTAAACCATAGCGCCTTCTTTTTCCGTGGTAGGCTCAACAGTCACGTTGCCGCCGTTCCAGGAATGCTCGGCTTTGTCTTTAGTTTCCTTGCAGTCCTTGTCTGCGCACGCGTGCCAATGATGAGTTTCGTCGTTGCTCCATTCTTCCGCAAAGTTGTGTTTCCCGTCCTTGTTGCAAGCGGTAAGCACCGAGAGCGACAAAACAAGCATCAACGCTATCGCCAAAATAGTGAACAGTGATTTTCTTTTCATGGTTTTCTCCTTCTGATTAGATTGTTTTTGATTCATATATTTCAAATCGCGTTTGGGATTGGCGATGTGAAATCAATTTTGCATTATTGCAAAATGCGTACTTTTCAAGGCAAAATACGGCACATAAAGTGCCGATTTTGTCAGTCTTTATTCTTTTTGCTCTTGTTCTTCAACTCCTCGCACTTGCGCTTAAATGCCTCGCCCATGCGCTTGAAAGCCTCGCCGAGGTCTTTGAAGTTCTTTTTTTTGATCGCAAACCAGAAGATTGCAAATCCGCCGATTCCTGCAAACAGCAACGTTCCGATTACGATACCTGCAATTTGTCCGCCCGAAAGTCCGTCCTTTTTATCAGGCGTCGGAGTGATTTCGCCACCGCCCGAAGACTTATCTTCATATACAGCCGTAATGGTTGTTTCGCCGTTTACGGTAAAGGTATAACTCTTTTCGGTGCTTACGATTTTTCCGCTTGCGTCCTGCCAACCTTTGAATACTTTACCTTCCGCAGGCTCATTTGCCGTTACGGTTACGCTTTCACCGTGTGCATAGAATTTGCTTTCGCCGTTTACTATTACGTTATGCGTGCCGATTTTGGCAATTTTAAGTTCGGTGATTTCGTTCCCGTCTTTATCAAAGTGCTTTCCGCAAACCTTACAATCTTTGTGTTCTTTCACGCCAAATTCTGTGGTTGTTGCAGCCACTTCGGGTATCAGCTCACCGTAGTCATGCGGTGCAGTATCGCCATACGTTGTTCTGCAAACGTCACAAACCGCTTTTGTTGTGCAGGTTGCCGTTCCGCCCGAGCAAGTGCCGTTTTCTTTATGACCGCTATCTCTCTTGCAAGTGCGGGTATGCGTTCCGTCTAAGTTGCTTGCCCAAGCGTTCCAGTCGTGGTTGTCGTTTTTCGGCTTGACAATATCCGTCATTTCGGTTACGCCGTCGCTGTAAAAATTCTTATTACATAAAGAACAATGTTCGTGTGGATAAATTCCTGTTACCGAACAATTTGCTTCACTTCCGTCATTGTGGGTAGTGTTGTGTGCATTAGGATCAATATCGATTTCAAGGCTTTCTGCTGAAACTTCGGCATATGAACCTAATTCAAAATACTTATCGCAGTTGTGACATCTAAAATGCGCCTTCATACCTTTTGAAGAGCAAGTAGGTGATACCAAACCAACCATTTGGGTATAGTCGTGTCCCGCAGGGATTTTTACTTGTTCTTCGGTAAGTTGATTAACTGCCCCTGCTTCTGCAAACATATCTCCGCAAACGTTACATTTGTAATGTGCGAAATTTCCGTCCGTCGTGCAGGTTTTCGGTGTTGCAGGGACAAGCGTTGTTGTGTGCATATGGTTTATTATAGTTACCGGTATTTCACGCAAGGAACCGTCTTTACTTTTTGCTTCAACTCCTATTTTTGTTGCCGTTTCATCAATTCCGACAGTCAAGACGCCGTCTTGAGATATTTTTGTATCGTCGGAGCTATTGTAATATACGTTCCATGTAACCGACTTGTCAAAATCGCCGTATCCAATTACGGTTGCGGTAAATTGTCTTTGCCCACCCTTTGGAACGGAAGTGTTTTCAGGGGAAATAGTAACCCCAGTTATTTGTCCGTTTTCATAAACGGGAACATAACAATTGCCAGTGCCGAAACCAGTTTCTTCGTAGTCGCCATTTAAATTTTTGGTTTTTACACCTACATTAAAGGATATATCCTCAGTGCTATAGGGCGTGCCATATACTTTTCCTTCTTCTGTTAAGAATAGTCCGTTTCCTAATTCATACTCGCCTTGCGCATTAGGTGTTGATTCTTCGAATTGGTTCAAATACGTAAAGAACAAAAACGGATTATCCGCCGCATTCGTTCCGGTTGCCTCAAATTGAAATTCAAAATATTTTCCTTTTATCGCATGTTTATTTTTTATGTCATCTTTGTTTATAATTTTAGGTCTTTGATATCCCTCTTGGATTGTTATGGTATATTGTTTTTCGTCAAATCCGAACTCGTTTTCAACGCGCACGGTAAAAGGAAAAGTTCCCTTCACGGTAGGTTTTCCCTCTATGAAGATACCAAAACCTGCTTGTCGAAGTCTTAAATCGGTAGATAAATTACCTATAATACTTGCCTCGGAAGGTTCGCCAATGCCACTCTCATAAAATATACGTTGCGAATATGAAGAATCTACATAACCTACCGCAATATCTGCTTGCGTTGTCGTGATTGTAGGTTTGGAGGTTTCGCCGTAAACGTACATCCCCACATAGATGTTATCACTACCGTATTTATTTGTAACGGTAACGCTGATATTGTATCGACCTGCATCTCCCGTAGGTGTGCCTTCGATTTCGCCTGTCGTCGGGTTTAACGAAAGTCCTTCAGGCAGTGGAGCATAGCCTTCTCCCGATTTATTCGCACGAAAAGTGAACGGTTCTGTTCCCGTCGCCTCAATTTTGTAGTTGCTACCGTCTTTCGCCTTGTATTCTACGCCCTTCAATGCATTAGGAAGTTTGCCCATATGGTTTACTCTATCAACGTCAATACCGCCTGTTTTGACGATTGTCGGCGCTGTTCCGTCTTCTCCTGCCGCATATGCTGCAAAAGTCGGGCTTGCAAATACAATGCCGAGCATAAGCACAAAACATACCACAAGAAGCGTCATCGATAGTCTTGTTTTTGTCAATGTTTGTTTCATATTAGGTTCCTTCCTTCGATGTTGTTTTAGGGCGAGGTTCGCCCTCGGTTTGCCGAGAAATTTTTATCGTCAATTCTTGAAAATTTCTCATTGTTATGGTATAGTGATTTATACAATAAAGGTATAGGATATATTTCTTAAAAATATATCAACACTATATCATCATCAAAAGTATATGGGTTAAAGTGTCGCGTGTCCCCTACCCAAACCCCCAAAAGGTAGGGAAAATTCAAAAAAGTTTGGATTTTTTTCAAAATTTTTTGTCGGGCACTTCCTGCGGATTGCTTCGCAAAACAAGGAATCTCTTTATGAAAAAAACTTTGCCGATAATCGTTTTTATTTGTATGCTTGCGCTTTTGCTTTTCGGGTGCGATAGGCAAGAAACGTTGCTCAATCCTCAAAAGCCGGTCACGCTCACGATGTGGCACGTCTACGGCGAGCAAGCGGATTCGCCAATGAACAGATACGTTGAGGATTTCAACCGCACCGTCGGCAAGGAAAAGGGCATCATAGTCAACGTTACTCTCATGTCCAATGCATCGCAAATCGGGCAAAAACTCGTCAATGCTCAAAACGGAGTCGCCGGCGTACCAGCGATGCCCGACCTGTTCTTCTGCCACAACTCAAATGCGCAAGAACTTGGCGCAAACAACTTGCTCGACTGGCAGGACGTTTTTTCGGCAAGCGAACTTTCGGATTTCATTGGCGAATTTGTATCCGACGGCATGGTTGACAACTCGCTCTCGGTGCTTCCCGTGTCAAAGTCCACCCACCTGCTCTTTTTGGCAGGCGGCGCGTTCGACAAATTCGCAAAAGAACAAAACGTGACCTACGCCAACCTCGCAACATGGGACGGTTTCTTCTCCGTTGCCGAAAAATATTACAACTATTCGGGTGGCAAACCCTTCTGCGCCCTCGACTATCTCATGCGCTCCGTCGAGCTTGACGCCATAAGCCAAGGCGCAACCGATTTCTACCAAAACGACTGGTACAAGCAAAACGACGCCTTGATTGCCTCTTACAAAAAGTTTGCCTCGGCAATCGCCAAAGGTCATATCGTCGTGTCCGACCTGTACTCAAACACTCAGGTTATGACGGGACAAACCATCGCTGGTATATCATCCTCCGCCGCCGTGCTCTACTACAACGACACAATCACCTACCCCGACAACACCCAAGAGCCGACCAACCTCAAAGTCCTGCCCGTGCCGACTTCGAGTGGCAAAAAGTATGCTACACAAGCAGGCGTAGGGCTTTGCGCCTACAAGACCACGCCTCAAAAAGCCGAGGCTGCCACTGCCTTTGCAAAATGGTTCACCGAGGAAAAACGCAACCTTGACTTCGTCGCTCAAACAGGTTATATGCCGGTCAAAAACGGCGCATTCGACAAGTTGGAATCTTACACTTTCAAGACGGAGGCTTTCAGAAACACTTACGCCGCCTTGAAGTCCACCGTGGAATCCTGCACCTTCCTATCCGAGCCGTCGATGGCAGGCTACTTTCCAAACACATACACGCTCTATTCCAAAATTCGCGCACTGCAAAAGGAACTGCCCTCGATGTACGAAAACGGCAAAACCGAAGAGGAAATCACCGACCAACTCGTTGACATGTTCCTCTCCATCCACGCCGCTTAATCGTCGCACAAAAAACGGCATAATAATATCAAACACGCAAAACCCGCGTTTTTGTTTTGAAATCGACGCTTTTCGTCATAAACCGACAGCAATATATGAACACTCCGAAAATCATAAAACCAAAAAAATCGTCCATGAAGCACAAACTGTTCTGGTACATGCTTGCGCTTGCGGTTATCGTTTTGTCGTTTTTGGGGTGCGGTCTGTTCTTCTTCGGGCACTTCTCCACGGCAAAGGAAAGCGTTGAAAACAATCTTGCATTCCAGATGCGCACTTACGAGCGTCAAGTGTCCAAATACTTTGAAGATATGACAAGAATGGGCAACTCGCTTTCCTACTCAGTTGCCCAGAAAACAGACGCATATCTCGCCTCCGAGGGCATTGAATTTGACGACTTGAACGACGATTCGACGCGCATTGCCGCGCTTCAAAATATACTGTTCGATAAACTGGGCATAGAGTTGATGAAAACCGACTGTTCAGGCGCGTTTTTGATACTCAATGCCACCGTCAACACACATATCGACGGCGCGGAACACTCCAAAACGGGTATGTACTTCCAGCGCGCTTCTCTCGACGAAACCGACGAGACGTTGCTCCTCTACCGCGGCATTTCAGACATAGGACGCAACCGTGGCGTCATGCCTCATCGGCAATGGCGTCTTGAATTCAATCTATCCAATCTACCCGACGGCGACAAGGTGATTGCACTGTTAGAATCCTCCGAAAAAACTCCGCGTCTGACGCAAATTTCAAGGCTTTACGGCACCAGCGAACGCACAATGAACTTTGTTGTGCCAATCGTCGGTGACAACAATAAAGTCTACGGCGTGTGCGGCTTTGAAATCTCCGAAAACTACTTCAAAAAGTATTTTGCACAATCGACACAGCTCGAACACCTCACCTGCATGTTCTTCCCCAAAAACGGCGGCACGTACAACACCGTCAACGGATTTTCGGCAGGCGTGTACGGCGGCTACTATCTTCCTCCGCAGGGAGAACTTACCGTTGAGGATATGGGCGGCGGACTTACCGCTTTGCATTCGCGCGACGGCAATTCCTCTTTCGTTTCCAAGACGCAATTTGCCACTATTTGCGGCGACGAATACGTGCTTATCGTGTCCTATCCCAAGGAAGAATACGACATTAACGTTGCAAACAACGTCATTTCGGTGGTACTGCTAGTGTTGCTGCTTGTCGGCATGACCGTTGCAGTATGCGTGTTTTTCAGCAAACGTTTCTTGCGTCCGCTTCTCAAGGGCATAGAGCAAATCCAGAAACAAGAACACAAGAACGCCGAGTCGGAATTTGTCGAAATAGACGACCTTTTTGCTTTTCTTGCCGAACAGGATAGAATCAAAGATGAGGAAACCGAAAAACTCCGCACACAATGCAACGAACAAGGTTTTTCTCTCGAACAAAAACAAGCGGACATCGACCGTCTTGCCTACTCTCGTAAAAACGAGGTATCTCCCGACGACTATGAGATGTTCAAAACGGGACTGAAAACCCTCACCAAAACCGAAAAACAAATCTTCGGCTTGTATCTCGAAGGCAAATCCGCAAACGAAATTATGGAAATTTGCCACATACAACAAGGCACGCTCAAATATCACAACCACAACATTTTAGGCAAACTCGGCGTGTCCTCGCGCAAGCAAATGCTCCGCTATGCAACTCTTCTCAAACAAGAAACTCAGAGCAAATAACATAGTTTTTCGTTAAAATTACACTTCAATTCAAATGATGCGTCATTTTGTTCATCACAAAACCCGACTATTGCAGTCGGGTTTTTTCTATTCTACCAAGATTTGGATATTTCATATCCTCACGCCTTGCGTGCCGAACTCGGGACACCCGACTGACGTTTCACTATGCGGATAAATTCGCTCGTTCCACTATTACGGCAGTCGCCAACCGCGCTGCCTACGAACCTCGGTAGGGTCACCAAATGACAATAATACAAACTCAGATAATGGGTTCGTATTATTTTTTCTTCGAGAATTTTTTGCTACTAAACTGTGCCTATAAATTCAAAGAATTTATAAAAAACTCATATTGCTGATTTTGTGCAATTAAAGCACCACCCAACGATAAGATAAAGCATCATACCCCTATTTTACAATTTGAGCCGCTCGGAAACCGAACGGCTCATTGCTGTCTTTGATTATTCCGCTAACGTAATATCAACCATTACATGCGTCGCTGAAACGTTATTAAGACATTTCTTGATTTTTCTTATTGCTATCTCCGTTTGCTTTCCCCTTGCCCCGAAAGGCAAGGGGTGATTGTTTAATGCCTATTGTTTAATGCCGGTTATTTCTTCTTAAACAATGCAATCAGGTCGGCGAACTTCTTTTTCTTGACTGCAAACCAGAAGATTGCAAATCCGCCGATTCCCGCAAGCAGCACCGAACCGATTACGATTCCTGCAATCTGTCCGCCCGAAAGTCCCGTCTTTTCGGATTGTTCGCCACCGGGTTGCCCGCCGCCGGGTTGCTCGCCGCCGCCCGCGTTGATGTCCTCATAAACCGCCGTGAGCGATACTTCGCCCGTGACGGTGAAGGTATAGGTGGCATCCGTGCTGACGATATTGCCGCTCGCGTCTCTCCATCCCTTAAAGGTCTTCCCTTCTTCGGGGGCGTTTGCCGTGATGGTGACCGTTTCTCCTTCGGTATAGTTGCCCGTGCCGTTACCGCCCGTGACAGTCACCGGTACTTGCGCGGGTTCTCCCGTCGCGGGAATGCTCTCGACCTGTTTATAGCCGCAAACCGAGCAGATGTGCTCCTGCTCACCGTCTACCGTCGCGGTCGGGGGAGTGACGACCGTCCAATCTCCATAGGTGTGGGGTGCAACGCCGAGTTTTTCGGTGCAACCCGTGCATTTGTGCCAGTGGTTGGTATCGTCCGAGAGCCATTCTTCGCCCGGGGTGTGAGTAACGTGTCCGAGAGCGGGTGTGATGATATATCCGCAGGCTGTGCATGTGACGGCTTCGGTTTCGGTGGCTTCCGCGCGGTCGGGCACGTGGGGAGCGACGTCCACTTCTTCACCGCAAGCACAAACGTGCCAGTGTCTCGTGCCGTCCGATTGCCAGGTTGCCGAGGTTGCGGAGTGCAACTCGAAGTTGGACTGTATCGTCACGTTTGTCGTGGACACGGTAAAGTCGGTTGAAGTTGCGGCGTTGTTTGCAAAGTCGCCTTCGCCCGTTTTTGCCCAGCCTGTGAAGTGATAACCTGCGGGTGCGGCGATTGCGGTGAGGCTGACGGTTTCTCCTGCCTTTTTGTAAAGGTCTTCGGTATTTGTGCCTTGCTTGATCGTCACTTTGGAATAGACGTCCACCGTCTTGATGGCATACTTTTCGCTGTCGCCGTTGGCTATCGCTTTTATGGTGAGAGTGGAAGCGGTTTCGTTTGCGGCAACGGTGAGAACGCCGTCGATCGAAATGCTCGTGCCTGCCGAGCCGCCTATGACGCTCCATGTGACCGTGTTGTCAAACGCGCCGGTGCCCGAAACGGTTGCTTTGAAGGTGTACGCGCCGTCTCTGACGACGATGGTTTCGCCGCCAGTGAAATCCACTTGAACGCCCGTTACGGTGACGGGAATGGTGGTGTCCTCGGCAACGAGCGTGATTCTGCGCAAGGTCGAGCCGCCGAGCGTGGTTGCCGCCGACAATCCGGTTGCATTTCCGTTAACCGTAAACGTGGACCAATACTTGCTATCCATCTCGTTATAAACGTAAGAACCGACGGCGGCAAACTCTATTTCTATCGCATATTCGTGATCTGCGACGAAATTGCTATCCTTGGGATATTGTCCGCTGGCGGTGTTCAAAGCGTTATCCGTGAGATCGAACACGCGCCAGAGCGCAACCGTGTATTTGGACGGGTCAAGCGACGCAAAGACAAGGTCGTTTGCCGTCAACTTGTCGGTGATGGCGGCTGGAGTCATGGTTGCCTGACTCACTCTGATGTACTTGCCTGCGGGGATAACCGTGCCTTCTTCTGCCAAGGCACCGCACACCGAGCAGTATTTGTCGCCGGTGTATCCGTCCGCGTCAAAAGTGGCTGCGGTGGCATTTTTCAACTCACCCTCGGTGTCGTGCGCGGCTTCGTTGCCGTGGACTGCGCATCCCGTATCTTTGCAGGGATTCCAGTGCGTATTCTCATCATGTTCCCACGTGGTAGTGTCAAAATCGTGCTCGGTGACGACAAACCTGACGGTTGCGGTTGCTTCCACGCTCGATCCGCCGTACTTGGAATATTCAGGTGTTCCGCTGAACTTTATCGTGGCGACGTATGTGCCCACTGCCAAACCGTTGTTTGGTTTTATGCTCCAACTCGAAGCATTTTCAGAGCCAGCTCCGATGGAACCGGGGTTAGAATAAAAACCTAACGTGAAAGAACTTGCGTTTTCACCTTCAAGAGTAATGGAATTAAGGTTGCAGTTGATTTTCCCCGTACCCGTATTGGCAACGCGTAGGGGAACTTGCGTGACCGGAGAATATCCCACTCTCACCGTGCCGAAATCAATCGGAACAACGGTTGCGCTGTACGTGGGGGCGGCAACCTCGCCGATACGTACGGTGACATCCTTTGAATATCCGCCTTTGTCCTTCACCCTGACGGTGATTTCCGTGGCTTCGCTAACACTCCTGAGATTCGGATTGACGTATATCTTATTAAAATCGGATTCGGTTGAAATAATACCGACGCCGTTTCTATTTCCGTCTGCCGCGCTCACGACGGAGAAGGTATATTCTCCGCTTCCACCGCTTGCAGAAAGCGCAATCGAAGAATAGGCAACGTCACCGCCGTAAACGGAGGCGGGAACGTCGTACTCCGCCTTGTCTTCAAACGTAAGGGGCGTTGCGATTTTGTTATAAGAGTAATTTTTGAAACTTACGCCATTGGCGCACTTATCCCAAACGTGGACGAGGCAGTTGTCGTTTTCAAAATACTGTTCGTCTGTCAACACCTTTGTCCAGGAAGAAATCTTTTCGCCGCCGTTGGCAACAAGTGGAAACGCGGTCAGCGACGAGCCGTTACTCCCGGGACATACGGAAGTGATTTTTGCATTCGTTCCGATCGAGCAGGTTGTGTACGAAGAAGACGTATATACGTCTCTCCATGTGTCGTAAGTCGAACCCGAGCCCGTATATTCCATTTTGATAGCAACCGTGCCGTTGAGAGCAATGCTGCCTTTGGCGAAAATGCCGTACGTCTGATAATCTTTGTCGCACTTCAGGTCGATATTGAGCGTGGCGTTCTTGCCCACGGTCACGTTGCCCGAACCGATGTCGTCCGTCTTCATGTAAATTGCGTCAACCGAACCATTTTTTGCTGCCACTTTGCCGTCAACTTTTACGGTGACGGTGCAACTTTCGTCAAACGTCAGATTGCCGTTGTTTTTAGAACTGCTTTCGCCTTCCATTAAAATACCATGCATATGCACTTGGTTCGATGCTACTACTTGATAGTCAATGGTAAGCGAACCGTTCCCCTTGAACGTAAGGGTGGAAACGTTGTACGTGTAAATCGCCCTGTTTCCATACGGCGCGGTGACGGTGATTTTGTTATCGCCGACAAGCACAATATCCACCTTGCCGTTGTTGACTCCGCCGATTCCGATTTCTTCACCGTCGTAGCCGTTGAGCGTGAGCGTACCGTTATAACTCTCGTCGGTATCCCAAGACCAACCCGGGCCTGTTTTGTCTGCCGAACCGCACGTGACTTGCAAAAACGGATTTGCCGAATCCGCATAAACGACGGTAGGCATTATTGCCGTCGCGATTGCAATGCAAGCAATCATACAGACAAGCAAAAGCAAGCCTGTTATTACGTTTTTCTTTGATTTTGTATTCATATTTCACCTCGTAAAGATGTTTTTTTGTTTCGCTCACGTTTTAACGTGAGCAAAAGTTTTTTTCAGAAGCTACCATTACAGCTCGATTATGATTGCCGGCACGACACCGACAAAGGTCTTGGTGGCAAGATATTGAGTTGTTTGGTCGAACGGCGGGCAGGAAGTGACGCACGTAACGTAGTTTTTGCCGTCTTCCCCTTTTTCGATTCCGTCGCGCAACCAATACGGGCAATAATTGTCGCCGTAGCCTTGCAAAACTTCTTTATATGCGCCCAGACAGAACGGATACTTGTAAAGTCCGAACGGCTTGGGATTGTTAATGCTGATCTCATACGAGCTCGGCAAGAATATCTTGTCGCCGAAACAGTCTTCGTTGCCCTGTAAGATCGCCTGTTGCGCGGGTGTAAACAATTCGTTTATCCACGTATTGATCAGCCAATTGCGTATCCAACTGTTTTCGTAGGTGAGCTCGCCTTCGTCTAACTCGGCGAAGCGTTGACTGATCCAGATTTCTTTGCTGACAAGATAGGCTTTGCCGTCCTCTTCTTTCACGATTTTCCACATGGCGGTGCGCTGTTCAAACCAATAGGTACCCGTCCAGTAGCGGCTGTTCGTCGTTTGAGCGCTGTCGTTGTCCTTACGATAATCTTTGATATACACGCCGCGGTAATTAAGACCGTTGTATTCGACGTCGCAATAATACGTGGTTGCGTTTTCGCCGCTGTCGCCGTTGCCGAAGTCGAACGGAGTCCAGTTTTCAAGCGTTAAATATGGACTGCCGACTTTTTCCATAAGCGCGTTTTCAAGATTGCCGTCTTTTACCTGTTCGCAATAGGTCTTGCCCATTTTTATATACGCGCCGTTGGGGTTTGCCACGCCGTTGGCGTTGACGCGGACGTAGGTCTGCGTTTTGCCGCACATGGTGCAAACACCGTCCTGATAGTCGTGATCGGTAATGGGGATTTCTTCGGTTTTGGTCTTTCCGCAAACGCAGGAAAGTTCTTTCTCGCCCGCGTGCTGACAAGTGGCTTCGGTAATGATTTTTTCATCTGCAAACGTGTGTGCCACTGTTGCCGTATAATCGCCGAATTTGCACTTTTCCGTGTGTGCGTCGTCGGTGATTTCCGAATACTGCACGTCGTGCCCCGTGAAGTTTGCCGCAAAACTGATATTTTCCTCACCTACGGTAAACTCATACACAGGTTCGCGTGAAAGCACTTCGTCCTCACCCCAGAAACCGAAGTGATGTCCGCTTGTCGCAATCGCTTCCACGGTGATTCTTTCGCCCTCGGTGTGCGTCGTTTTATAGCTTGCCGCGTTTTCATACAGCGTGCCGTTGACTTTCAGCATTCCGCATTCCGCCAAGGGAAGTATATTGATGCTGACGTTTACCTGCTTTTTAGGCTCTTCAATTTCACCGACCGATTGCGCGTCGGGTGCAATAATAAAGCAAGAAAAGCCGCCAGTTTCAAATATCACTTTTCCGCTCTGCACCGTTGGCTTAATCTTTTCGACCGCTCCGTCGTCCTTGATATGATATACCGTATACGTTTTGCTTGTGTCGATATCCGGCACGGAGACGGTCACTTTCACTTTGCCGCTCGGCTGTACCTTTGCGCCGTCCTTGACGACAGAAATATCGTAGACGTAAACTTCCCCGTCTGTATCGTACTTTTCTTCGGCGATCGATTGAAGCGCAAGAATTTTATCCGCGCCTACCACTTCCACCGCCTCTAAAGCCGCGCCGTCCTCGAACGTTCCTTCGATCGTAACGCCGTTTTGGCTTTCGAGCGTGCCGCTCGGTGTGGCGGTCGAACCGTCGCACGCAGCTAACGGAATAGCTATAAGCAAACACAGAATAATTGTAAATATCCATCGAGTTCGAATTTTCATATTTCTATCCTCCCGCAAAAATGTATGCGCAAACGCCTATTCGGGCGTTTGCGCAGATTATTAAGTTTTGTCGTTTTTATCAATTCTGTTTGCAAATCGTTTCGTTCCGTCAGCAAAGACTTGCGCCGACCGTCACTCCCGTTTGCTTGGTTTCGGAATAGATGACGATATAATACGTTCCTGCGGAAAGTGAGCTGTAATAGGTGTCGGTGTCGCCGTCTTGCTTTTCGACAGGGTTGCCGTTTGCGTCAACAAATTGCCACGTAAGACCGGTTGCGGGAGTCGCATAGAGTTGCAAATCCTGACCGTAATTGTCAGTTCCGTGCAGCATTTCATCCGTCAAAGTTATCGAGTAATATTTGTAAGAGTTGTCCCACAACGTTACGTTTGTTTTCGAGAAGCTTCCGTCACTGTAATCGAGAGCAGTAAAGTTTCCGGCAAAGTGTGTGACGATCATCTCGTACTCGCCCGGAGTGACGAAAGGCATTTCAAGATATTTGACGCCGTTGTCCATCAATCCTTTGCGGGTTTGCGCGTCTTCATTGTCCACCGCCATAAATTGACCTGCCCCTGACGTTTGAAGGCCTTCTTTGACAAGTTGTTTGTTTGCGTCGTAAATCTTTGCTTGCGCATGGTTGGTGTCGGTCTGTTGCAGAGTGCCGTCAACCTTGTTCATATTGATCCAATAGTAGCCGTTGGCAAAACCGCAGTCCTGCACTTCGTAGCGGAAGTAATAGGTGCCTGCCTCGGCCACGGTAAATCTGACTTTCGTCTGCACTTCGGCATCCGATTTCACGAGGTTGACGTCGATATACTCCATGGTGACGGTTTCCGTTTTCGCTTTTTCACAAACGGTGCAGGTGTACGTCTTTACGCCGTCGCTCGTAAAGGTGGCGGGCGTTGTTATTTCACCCGCGTTCCAGGTATGCGCGGCGGTATCAAGCTTTTCTTCACATCCGCTTGCCGTGCAAACGTGCCAATGGTTGGTTTCGTCGTTTTCCCAAACCGTGCCTACGGTGTGCGCGGTGTGTGCGGCACGCTCGTATCCGCAAGTATTACAGGTAGCGTCTACGTCGTTGTCGTATACGTGCGCGGCTTTATCCGATACTTCGTTGCAGTTGGCGCATTTGTGCCAATGATCGGTGGCGTCGTTCAACCATTCGGTTGCAAAACTATGACCGTTTTTTTCGCACTCGGTCTTTTTTTCGCCGCAAGCGGTAAGCGCAAATGTCAGACACGTCGCCGCAACGAGCGACAGAAGGATTGTAATTAGTCTTTTTTTCATAATGGTTTCCTCCGAAAAAATTTTATATTTAACCGTTTACTCTTGTGAGAATAAGTGTGTAATAAAGTGCCCCTGTATCGTCTTCGTAATAGACGATATTACATAATAATCTGTCGTGTGCCGCGTCGTATGTTGTCTGTGTTTTATAAGTTTCCGTTCCACCTCCGTATGCAATAGCAATGTTCGCCTTGTAAATGTCGCCGGTCTTGGTGTAAGTTCCGGAACCGTTCAACGCACCTGCCAACATAGCCAAACTGATATTCGTATCGCTTACGGTTAAATTGTAAGTGTTCTGTGCCAAAGTAGTATTTTCCATAGGAAAATTACACTTGTCTCCCAACTTGTAAACGGTTTCTAAATCGCCTTCGGTTTGCGGTGGCAAAATGATTTGATACGTTTCCCAACTGCCGATCACCGCATCTTGCCACTTTGCATAAAGGGTGATGTTTTTGCTCGGCATATAGCCGAATACGAACGCGTCAGGTTTGAGAGTCGTGCCGCCGTCGGTGCTTTCGTACCAACCGACAAAGCGCTCTCCGCTCTTTGTCGGCGCAGCCGGTACGGTGATCTCATCGCCCGCTTCGGCTTCGATTTGTGCAACGGGGCTTCCGCCGTTCGTCACGAAAGTAATCGTATAGGTTTTGACAGTCGGCACCACCGCTCTTTCATAACCGCAAACGTTGCAGGTCGTATCCGCGTCGTTATCGTAAACGTGCGCGGCAAATTCCCCCTTCTCTTCGCAGTCTTCGCCCGTGCAGGCATGCCAATGTCCCGTTTCGTCGTGCGTCCACTCCTCGTAAAACCCGTGTTCGTGTTTGCTTCCGCACGCAGTAAATGCGGTCGCTCCCAAAACGAGCACGAGCACAAGGCTCAAAATCATTCTGATTGTTTTTTTCATAAGACAATCTCCTATTATTTTTATTTTTTAGGGGGCGATTGCCACCCGTCAAAATAGTTTCGTCAATCTTTGCTCACAGCGAGTCCACCACGTCGCAAAGATAGTCCGTCTGCACGGACTCGTAAAAGAAAATGTCGATCAGCCCCGTTTCCATCGCCCGCTTCACTCTTTGAGCAATTTCGGGATCGGAAACGTTGTCGCACAAAAGCCCCGCCTTCAAAGACGGATCTTCCTTTTTTGAACGCAGGATCGTCTCCATACGGCGATCGAAAGACTTGTCCCTTGCGCGCCCCGCGTCCATCAAAAGCACGTCCGCAAAAAACGTTTCGCACGCAGCCGCAATCTTGTCGGGATCTTGCGAAAGCGATTTTTCCACAAAAAAGCCCGCCTTTTGCAATGCGCCCGTCACCGCTTCGCAAACGAGCGTATTCTGAATTGCGACGATTACTTTTTTCATTCTTCTTTCTCCATGGCTTGAGACGTCACCGCGCGGGGACGGACGATTGCAAGCCGTATAAGTCGGTTTTTATTATTTTATAACTTTTCTTTTTGCGCGGGGAGTGTCAAATGACCCCCTTTTGAAGATTATTTTGAAAAAACGCTCGGATATAAGAAAAATCGACCGCAAATCGCAGTCGATTTTTTGCTTTGCAAAACGGATATATCGCTCCGCTTGATTTTTGCCCTTTCAGACGTCGTCCTCCGTCCTGTCAAGGATGGTAAGCCCCGATTCTCTTGCACGCACGGCAAGCTCGGTGCGGCTGCGAAAGCCCGTCTTTTCAAGCATATTTGCAACGTGATTGCGCACGCGCTTTTCGGATATGCCCAGCTTTTCGGCAATCTCCGCATTGGTGAAACCGCCCGTCATCTCGCGCAGCACTTCAAGCTCTCTTGCCGTCATCTCTCCGCTTTTTGCAAGCCCGAGTTGAATTTCGGGTACGTCGTCGGGATAAACGGATTCGCCGCTCAGCACGCGTTCGATAATCGTTAAAATCGGTTCTACGCTGAAATCTTTGTACCAAAACCCCTCTACGCCGATCTTTTTCGCCCGTTCTACGTAAGAACATTCGGGCATACTCGTAACGATGATTATTTTTACTTTTTTATTTTGCGCCTTTATTTTTTCCGCCGCGACGAGACCGCTCGCCCCGTTTTTGGTTACTACGTCCATCAGAACGAGGTCGATAGCGTGCCTTGCGCAGCAGATGTCCGCAATGGCGGCGTTGTCGATGGATACGGTAAGATTAAATTTAGGTTGCGCCTTTATAATCGCCTCGAAAAGTTGCCGCGGCATCGCCTGATCTTCCACGATCATCACGTTTATTTTATCGCTCATCTTCTTTTTCTCCTTTCGGAACGCTTACGGTAAGCAGAAACCGCGGAAAACTTTCCGTTTTCATACTACCGCCCGCCATTTCCGTTATTCTACGCAAAGAGGAAAGTCCTCCTCCCTCTACGATTTCCGCTTTCGGCGGTCTGCCGTTATTACCGATTCTTGCCGTAAAAAATGCCCCGTCGTCCGATACCGTTATATAAAGTTCGTCGCCGTCTGCGTGCCTTGCGGTGTTGGTGATACACTCGAACACGGCGTTTGCAAGAATTTTTTCGGCGACGCTCCCTTTCGGCGGGCGCACGCCCGTGTACAATATTTTCACGCCTACGCTTTTCGCCGTTTTTTTAATTTCTTCCGCCCTGTCCTCTTCCGTTTCGGGCGAGGAAACAAACGAAACGACGCCGTTCCATTCGCGTATCAACGCCTCTTTGTCGCCTTCCCCCTGCAAAAGCGCTCTTTTGGTTTTCAGAATCAGAGAACCCATACCGTCGTGCACCTTCACCCGCGCCGCAAGCGTTTCCCGTTCTTTGGTCACCTCGGTTACCGTTTCGCCGTATTTGCGCAGTCTTACGTTCATTTTCCTGAGTTCTTCGTTCTGTTCTTCTACTTTCTTTTTCAGCGCGAATTCACGGCTGATGTCCGAACAGGATAACTCGTAAACGGTTTTGCCGTTTAAACTATGTATAATCCGTTTGTAACAACTTGCCCTCCCGTCGCTTTTTTCCACAAGCACCGAATCGCCCTCTCTGCCGCAAACGGTACCCTCCGCCGTATTCCCCTCGCACATAGCCGACCAGAACGCCGCGCCGTCCGAAAGCGGCATTCCCGTAATTTCTCTGCATTCGTCGCCTATTTTTCCGTTCGTTAAAAGCAGCCACCCCGTTTCGTCGTAAAAGCACAGCCCTGCGGGCAATACGGAAATCGCGTCTTTGACGGACATAGCGGTAAGAGACGACAACCGCTTTTTTATAACGAGCACCAGGCACAAACAGACCGACGCAAGCAGTAAAAAAGCCACCGTAACAACGCACCACGCGGGCAAAAAACAAAACGAACCAGAAAAGTCGCTTCGATTTTTACCTAAATCGCGAATCTGAATGCCGTCCGCCAAAAAGCAGAACGTCAAGACCGCGCATATCATACAAAATAATTCTGGAAGAATATATCGCAATTTGAGTCGATACGAGACGCTTATCGCAAAACATACCACCCCGACAAACGCCGCAAGCAACAGCAGGATAAGCGTGCCGCGAAAAACGGCTTCGTTACAATCGACGAACGGTATCATACAATCGCCTCCCTTTCGCCGAACGACAGCGTTGCATACAGCGTTTCGTCCTGTAACTGCAAACGAACCGACGCTCCGAGTTTTTCGCATTCTCGGCTTCGCCAATTCTCCGGTATGCTTTCTCTTGCGTTATCGAGGGCTATACGGCAATGCAATAACCCGTTATTAACCGACAGCCGTACAAGACACGCGGAAAGGTCGGGAAGCGCGCTCTCTATGCAGTCCTCGAAAAATTCGTACAGAAAAGTAACCTGCCCGATAAGGGCTGTGCCGTCGCCCTCAAAAATCACCGACGCCGCCGCGCCGTATAAAGAAAGCGCGTCCGTAGATTCGCGTATAGCGTATAAAAGTTCAGATAATTGCACCTGCCCGTTTTTTGCAAGCATTGCAAAATTACTGCGCCGTTTCAGGTACACGCCGTAAACGACGGCAAGGCGTAGCGCTTCTTCTTTCTCTTCTTCGCTTATCGCCTTGGCAAAGCATTTTTTTATCTTTTTCAGATGCGGGCGAAACACGGCGAATATCCCTTTGTACAGATTGTTCTGTTCTTCGATTTTAGAGCGCTGCTCTTTCAGTTTGTTTTCTGCGGCAATCAGGTCGCTCTCCTCCGCAAGCGTTTCGTTTATTTCCGCAAGAGATTCGTTTATTTTATTGATGACCGAATAATCCTCCGTCCAGAACACCTCTCCGCCTCGTATTGCTTTTGCGCGCAGAACAAGGTCTTCGCTCAGTTGGGTTTTTGTTCCGTTTGCCGCCAAAGTCGCTTGTTCGCGCGTGATTTCGGGTGCATTCTTGGAACTTAAAACGACGTTTAGATTTTTATCCGCAATACTTGCAGAAATGTCCGCCAAATAAAACAGTCCTTCGTGATTGACGTTGGACGGTATAAATCCTATGCGGATAAGGCTCTCAAAAACAATTACAACGCTAAAGACAACCGCTTCCGGCATTCTAATAAAAGACGGATCAAACACTTCTCTTAAAACACACAATATAAAACAAGTAACAAAGAGTACGAGAGGTATCCACGCCTTTTTCCGACACCACGAAATGCGACACTTTACGTAAAGCAATACGCCGATAGAAAGATACAATCCAACCATCCACGACAGTATTAAATAGTAACCCCATTCCCATTTGTATATTTTGTTGGAATACTCCAGACCTTCTGCAAAAGAAAACACCTGCTCGTGGAGATCGTTCGTAAAAACCAATAGAATCAGCGCCGCCGCAGGCAGAAACAGCAGATACCATCCTTTTGCAAGCGGTTTTCCGTCTTTGCGCCCCATACCGAGTATCGTTAGAAGCAAAACCACGGGTGCAATGCATTGTGGAATATAATAAGAATACCATAAATACCGAGTAGCGGTTTCTTCGTAAAATACGTGATATTTGAGAAGTCTGACAAAAAGGATCGCCCCCATCAGCGCTATCGCCACGATAATCCCCGAGCAAATGCTTTTGTCGGAAATGCGGCTGATCACGGACGCCGTCCAATACGCGAGGAGACCGAAGAAAATATATTGCGTCAATAACGCAATCGTTTTTTTAACGGACAAATCGGAAATATAATCGTCTACCGTTTGCAGTACACAAGCAGTAAGGAAGAAGAACGCGGCAACTGCGACATATAATAAATCTTTTTTCTTCGACCTTGTCAGATTCATTCTATTACACTCCTTTTCCTTTATATGTTGCCGCCTTGTCGCCTATGCACGAGAATTCCACTATGTCGCCTATGTCACAGTTGAGATATTCGCAAATACGAAGCAGCGTTTCCACAGAAACAGGTTCTTCTTTATATAGTTTCGTAAGCGTATTCGGCGCCAGTTCAACCGCCTTCCTGAGTTCAGAGCCGTTCATCCTTTTATCAATCAGCAATTTCCATAACTTTGAATAACAAATTTTACGCATCGATTCGCTCCTTCTGCTTTTCGTTTAAGTAGTTTATGCCATATTGATTATAACACATTTTTTTCTATAAAGACAATAGGTTATCTCTTTGATTTTATAAAATCTCTTATAAAGATGCGATTCATTCCCAAAGAAAATACAAAAGGCAGAGAAGCTCTGTCCCTTTGTTTATATATTTTCTCTAAAACTCTCGTATCGTTTCAAAACAGAAAAACGCCGGAGCATAAATTCCTGCGTTTGACATAAAGTCACGCTATAATCTATCCCTTGGTTCAATCTGTTCAGCAATATTAATAAGCAATACGCCACGCTCTCTTGCGTAACTAAAACACTTATATGCGCCGCTATCTCTCTTTTAACATAGCAAGACTAGGCTTCGGTATTGAGCAATAGAAACAGCGCGGTTACACGTTCCTTGACGCCGACAAGATATAGAGTTACTTGAACTGAGTTCTTTGTGAGATATACAGGATAGCCCGTACGAAAACTGATTGTAAAAGCCTTTGTGCGAGAAGTAATACTATATGACAATGCAGTCACGATAACATACAATTTCATAGACTACGATGTCCCGACGAAAGTGACAACGGAATACGTCGAAAACATAGAGCAGCAGATAGAATCGGCAGATACGTCTGCTGTTTCTATTATATCCAGTTCGTACAATCAGGCGGATTTTTCACCACGAAGCCCCGACTTAATCAAGTCGGGTTTTTCTTTCCTGCCGAGGTTGGATATTTCATATCCGCACGCTTTGCGTCCGAACTCGGTACACCCGACTAACGCTCCGCTTTGCAAGTGAACTTGCTCGCTCCGCTATTACGGCAGTCGTTAGCCCGCCTGCCTACGAACCTCGGTAGGGTCACCACGAAGCCAATAATACGAACTCAGATAATGGGTTCGTATTATTTTTTCTTCGAGAATTTTTTGCAACAAAATTGCGCCTATAAATTCAAAGAATTTATCAAAATCTCGTATTGCTGATTTTTGACAATCAAACCACTACCCTATTTATCTATACATCTGGTTACGCACATATTTTGTGCGTAACCTCTTTTATACTCCTTGCACTTTTAAAGATATATAAATCTCCCACGCATATTTTAACATACGCGTCGAAAATAGTAAATAGCGATTTTTTCGTTCGACTGACAATGAAAATTTCAAATTGAAATTATTACTGCTTTCGAGTGCGTTGGCAAAAAAACGGCGAGTGCGAAAGGGCATGCTTTAAGGCTCAACATATAAAAACAGCCTCGCCGTTGTTGCGAGACTGTTTGCTGTGTAATGTTGCAAATTGAGGTTTTAAAGCGCAAAAGCAAGCGGATAAAACGTCGATTCGGTCAATTATCTGAACATTTTGAGTTTGTTGTGAACAACCTCGATGTCGAGTTTGGTGTCGTCGATAATTTCGCCGTCAAGCTCGAAACGGCTGTCGTCAAGCGCTTCGATAGTAACCTTCTTTGCGGTGTATTCTCCGCCCCAATCCGTGCCGACGTGCTTGCCTTTGAGGAACTTGAACAGGCGGAAAATGATTTTGCTCTTTTTCATTTCGCTGACGTAGCCGACGTTCAAAAGTCCGTCGTCAACGATTGCGTTTGGGCAAATGGGGATGCCGCCGCCGATGAAACCGCCGTTGCCTACACCTATCATAAACACGCTGGTGTCCTTTGTCACGCCGTCCGCAGTGATGCGAAGATGATGGAATCTCGTGTGCAAAAGCGTGTAGAACAACGAATAATAGTATGCCGCTTTGCCCTTCAACGTTTTGCAATTTGCATATTTGAGCAAGACGTCAACGTCCATTCCGCCGCCGCCCACGTTCAAGCAGCGATATTTGCCAAGTTCCATATAGTCCACGAAGCCGACCTTGCCGTTCAAGATGGTTTGCACCGCCTCTTTGACATTGGTGGAGTGTCCGGATTTTTTGATAAAATCGTTGCCGCTGCCGCAAGCTACGAGACCGAGCGTAACGTTGTCGAAGTTGTCGATTCCGCAAAGCACCTCGTGAAAAGAGCCGTCGCCGCCCATAACAACAATGTTTGTGTTCGGCGTTTTTGACAATTCTCTTGCGATTTCGGTGGCGTGTCCTGCGTACTCGGTTTTATGCACGACGTATTGAGCGTTGTTATTCTTGAAGATTTCCTCGACGGTTGTGAGAGCCTTGAGGCTTTTGCCCTTTCCGCCTTGAGGATTGACGATTATGTGATACATAATGCCCTCCGCATTTTATTTGCATATAAAAATATACAAGTACATTTTAACACTTATGACGCAAAAGTCAACCTATTGTGAGTTGCGCAACAAAATGTCGAATATCTCGAACACATGTATAGTTTCTCAATCGCGATTTTCAAACTGCAATTCGTAGAGTTTGTGATAATATCCCTTGTTTTTGAGCAGTTGTTGGTGCGTACCTTTTTCGATGATTCTGCCGTTTTGAAGCACGATGATTTGGTCTGCATGTTGTATTGTGGACAATCTGTGCGCCACAACGAGCATAGTGCCGATGTTGCGGATGTTTTCAAGCGACTTTTGGATAACCACTTCGGTTTCGGTGTCGATGTTTGCGGTTGCTTCGTCAAGAATGAGAATTTGCGGTTTGTGCAAAACCGTTCTTGCAAACGACAACAGCTGACGTTGTCCTTGCGAGAAGTTTTCTCCTCTTTCGATGACCTCCTCGTCAAGTCCGTGCTCCTGCGAAGATATAAACGTGTCGGCGTTGACGTACTTGCACGCCGCCTCGATTTCCTCGTCGCCGAAAGACTCGTCGTTGAGCGTAATATTGCTCCGCACCGTACCGCTGAAAAGGAACACGTCTTGAAGCATCTGTCCTATGCCCTTGCGAAGCGAATGAATATCTATTGTGCTTATATCTCTGCCGTCGATGAGAATCTGACCTTTTTGAATCTCGTAGTTACGCACGATGAGAGAAAGTATTGTCGTCTTTCCCGCACCCGTCGCGCCCACAAAAGCGCACGTTTCCTTCGGATTTATAGTGAACGACACGTCTTTGAGAATCCAATCCTCGCCCTTGTAGGCAAACCATACGTTCTTAAACTCGATTTTGCCATCGAACTTGTCCACCGTCACCGCGTCTTCCCTATCTCTGATTTCGGGCTTGACGTCAAGCAGGTTGAACAACCTCTCGGACGCGGTTATCGCCTTTTGCAAGTTGTTGAGCTGATCGGCAAGGTTTTGTATGGGGTTGAAAAAGCGCGACAGATAGAGATAGAACGCAACTATCATGCCCGCGTCCAGTCCGAATTCCATTCCGAGCCAGAACGTCACGGCAATCGAGCTGATATAAAGCAGCGTGATAAACGGACGATATATGCCGAAAGCAAGCACCACTTTGTATCTGGATTTGCGCAGATTTTCGTTCTTTTCCAAAAATTCAAGCTCTTTCTTTTGTTGACGATTGAAAATTTGGATAAGTTTCATGCCGGACAAGTTTTCGTTGAGAAAAGTGTTGAGGTCGGATATATACTGTCTTTCCTTTGTAAACACCTTTTTGACCACGTTTCTGAACACGAAAGACGTGATGAACACAACAACGATGAACGCAAGCATCACAAGCGAAAGCTGCCACGAGATGTACAGCATAATGCCGTACACGCCCACCACCGTAAGCACGTTCTTGATGACGTTCACGATGACGTTGGTAAACAAGTCGGACATCGACGCCGTGTAGGACGCAACGCGCGTAACGAGCGAGCCTACGGGCATTTCATCAAACTGATTTTGAGACAGTTGCTCGATGTGCGAAAACACCTCGTTGCGCAGCGTGTAGATTATATTTTGCCCCGCCTTTTGCAAAAGCATGGACTCCCAAACGAGAAATGCTTGGTTGAACACGCCTATGGCAAGATACGCCACCGCCATGCCGACGATAAACTCCACGTTTATGCCGTCCGACTTCAAGTTGTTGGTGATTTGACTGACGAAAAGAGGCAGGATTATATCCAAAACGACGTTTAGCAAAATGAGCAGCATTGCGCCAACAAATCGCGCCATTTCGGGTTTTAAGTAGCGATATATGCGGCTAAACATATCTTTTGTGGGAATATGGACGTCGCCTTTGAGTTTTTCCGCGTCGCTTTGCATTATGCCTCACCCCCTTCCACTTCTCTTTCGAGCTTTTGCAAATACACCATCTTTTTGTAGGTGGGAGATATCTCTTCAAGTCTTTGCGGAGTGTCGTATGCCTCAACCTCGCCCTTGTCAAGAACGAGTATCTTGTCAAGATGCGATACCGTCGAAACGCGCGAGGCGATGACGATGGTCGTCTTGCCCTTCCGCTCGGATTGAATGTTTGCAAGTATGGTTTCTTCCGTCTTGACGTCTACTGCCGACACCGAGTCGTCCAAAATCATAATCGGCGCGTCTTTTATGTACGCGCGAGCTATGGATATGCGCTGTTTTTGACCGCCAGAAAGAGTAACGCCTCTCTCGCCGGATACGGTTTCGTACCCCTCGGTAAACTCCTCGATGTTAGAGTGAACGTCGGCAAATTTAGCAGCGTCGTACACCTTGTCCATATCGATTTCGTTGCAAGAGAAAGCGATATTGTTTTTGATCTTGTCGCTGAAAAGGAAATTGTCTTGCGGCACGTAACCTATGGCGTCTCTCAAACTCTCGATATTGCAATCCATGATATCGTGGCCGTCGATAAACACTTTGCCCCTTTCTACGTTGTAGAGATGCAACAGCGTGTTTACAAGCGTCGTTTTGCCGCTGCCTATCTTGCCCACTATGCCGACGCTCTCACCGGGATTGACGGTGAAAGTGATGTTTTTGAGCACGTTCGCTTCGCTTGAAGGATAGGCAAACGAGAAGTTGTCGAACCTGATTTCGCCCTTGACGTTTTCAAGCACGTACGCATTTTCGACGTTGCGGATTTCTTCCTCTTGGTCGAGGAAGTTGGTGATACGTTTTAGCGACGCTTTCGAGCGCGAGCGCATCGTCACGACTTGTCCGAGAGCAATCATCGGCCATACGAGAGTGTCGAAATACCCCACGAACGTGATAAGTCCGCCTGCCGTCATATCCACCTCGTGTCCGAAAACAAAAACGGGAGTGCCGGTGACGTATCTGTAAACGAAGTATCCGCCAAGCCCCAAAATCAAAGCCATAATCGCCGCAATGATGATCTCGATGATTGCGTCGAAAATAACCGACACTTTGACAAGCTCAATGTTTGCGTCTTTGTTTCGTTTTGCAATCTTTGCGAATGCGTGAAGTTGTTGCGTTTCTTTGACGAACGCCTTGATGACTCGTATGCCCGTAAAACTTTCTTGCGAGAAGTCGTAGAGTTTGTCGAACTCGTTTTGGCGTTGTTCCCATTTCAGAGCCATAAATTTTTCAACAAGCATACCCCACACCACTATGAGCGCGAGCGGAATAAGCAACAGACAGGACAACGCCCAGTCGAGCGAAAACATTTTGTAAAGCGCAAGAACGGACAGGAAAAGCGCATCAACCAGCATAACCGAGCCCCAACCGAAAAACTCCTCGATCGTTTCGAGGTCGGTTGTAAACCACGCCATAACGGTGCCGACTTTGTTTTCGTGATAATAGCGTTGCGACAGCCTCTCACTCTTCAAAAACATTGTGTGACGAAGCCCCGCTTCTATGCGTTGAGAAGCGTTGAAAATGGAGAGTCGCCACATGATTCTTCCAAAGAACATCACGATAGCAACCACCATAACGCCCAAAATAATTTCTTTGAGTGCGGCTTTGTCGATTGCTCCGCCGTCGAACATATCCACGAGCTTTCCGAGATATTCGGGTATGAAAAGCTGGAACACGTCCACTGCGACAAGCCCTATCAATCCTATCAAGAACAGCCAACTGAACTTGAGATAATATTTGTTTATGTATTTTCCGAATAACATGATGAGTATTTGATTTTTCAAAAGCGGACGCTTTTGGTTGAACTAACACGGATTATTGGCAAAAGAGAATAGAAAACCCCGCTTGCCAAAATTCCGTCAACTCGGATTTCGTCAAACGGGGTTTAAAATATTCAAACCCTCAAAATCGTTCCGAAAAAGGAACGAAATTGATTTTTACATAATTTCGCGGTAGATAGCCTCGATTTCCTTCTTACCCCAAACCTGCGGACAGGGATAAAGCGGATTTGCTTCGGCATATGCGTGCGCGATCATACGAGGCAGACGCTCTTCTTCGATGAGCTTGCCGCCGTCGCGTGACAAAATCTTTGTGGGAATGTTCATTGCGGCATTCATGTCCTCAATCCATTTGATGAACAAGTTTGCCTTTTCTTCTTTGGTGTTTCCGCCGAGGTTGATGCAGTCGGCAAGTTCGGCGAGTTTCTTGTGTGCGGATTTGCCGTATGCTTTCAAAACATGCGGAAGGATAACTGCGTTTGCAAGACCGTGAGGCACTCCGTATTCGCCGCCGAGAGTGTGCGCAACCGCGTGTACGTAACCGACGTATGCGCGAGTGAACGCTTTGCCTGCAAGGTATGCGGCCTTTTGCATTTGCACACGAGCTTCGAGATCGTCGCCGTGATCGTATGCTTGTTTGAGGTATTTGTGAATGAGCTGAACAGCCTCGACAGCCTCTTTCTTTGTTTGTCTTGTATTTTCGCCACCGATGTAAGCCTCAACCGCGTGAGTGAGCGCGTCCATACCCGTTGTGGATGTGAGGTGAGGCGGAAGCGACTTTGTAAGTTCGGGATCCATAACGACGTATCTCGGAATGAGGAACGGATCGTTGATGGGATATTTCTCGTGAGTTTCGGGGTTGGAAATGACCGCTGCAAGCGTCGCTTCACTGCCTGTACCCGAAGTTGTCGGAATTGCGACAAGCGGAGGAAGTTTGTGTCCCGTAATCATTATCTTCAAGACGCCTTTCATTTGAGGAACGCTCTTCTTGGGGCAAGCAACTCTTGCGCCGATACCCTTTGCGCAGTCCATAGCACTGCCGCCGCCGAGAGCAACGATTGCGTCGCAGTTGTTGTCATGATACATTTTGAGACCGTCTTCGATGTTTTGAATGGTCGGATTGGGGACGACGTCGTGATAGCAGCAACTCTTCATGCCCTCTGCTTCGCAAGCAGCCATGATGGGATCTGCCTTTCCGCTTGAAAACAGGAATCCGTCGGTGACGATAAGGATGCTCTTAAAGCCGTTGTCTTTGAGGAACTTGGGAAGTTGCGAAATGCTGCCCGGACCGGACAAAGTCTTTTTGCATTGATTCCACGGCAACAAAAACATTGCCAAGCGCATAGATTGCTGGAAGATACGGCAACCCATTTTTGTAAAGATGTTCATCGTTTCCCTCCGAATACGGATTAAATCCGCATATATGAGTATTAAGTAATAGTATTCTAGCACCAATTGTACAAATGCACAACAATTTAATTAACAATTGATAATGAATAATTCGCAGATTCTTTTCAATGAGTGTTTTGTTCCGTCCTCTATAAGAGGTGAACGGCGTGAACTCTAAATTAGATGTACCCCCTCTTTCCGGACACGCCGGTATTTCTCCCACCACTCAAATAAGGGCAATTCCCTACAAGATTATCTGTCGTTCGTGGGGGAGACAGTCGGCACTCGCATAGATAGGGACAATTCACTTATTATGCCACCGTCCTTTGTGCGCCAGCTACGCAACAACACGGCGCAGTCGGACGGTACAATCGTCAAGCTCGGCGCTCATATTCTCGCCGCCTTGCGGCTCGTGTTCCGTCTGCGAATAAGCACATTCCGTTAATAAGTACACCCTGAATAAGTTTTCGTTTATCCGCTTGCGTGCAAAGCACGCACACACCAAGCAGACAATCTTGCGAAACTGCGGCTTGAGTTCTTGTCCATGTCCGAACTGATAGCAAAGATTTTCTGCGCGGTAGAAAAAAAAATTCGCATAAAAAAACGGCGATACGCTCGCGCATCGCCGTTAAAAATATGCAAATTTTTATTTGAGTTCGGAGAAGTACTTGATAGTACGCACCATTTGAGAGGTGTAGCTGTTCTCGTTGTCGTACCAAGAAACGACTTGAACTTGGCTGTTGCCGTCTTCCATGGGAGCAACCATAGTTTGAGTTGCATCAAAGATAGAACCGAAGCGGCTGCCGATGATATCGGAAGAAACGATTTGGTCGGTGTTGTAGCCGAAGGACTCGGTTGCAGCAGCTTTCATTGCGGCGTTGATGCCTTCAACGGTGACGTGACCTTTGACGACTGCCACGAGGATGGTGGTGGAACCGGTCGGAGTGGGAACGCGTTGTGCAGAACCGATGAGTTTGCCGTTGAGTTCGGGGATGACGAGGCCGATTGCCTTTGCAGCGCCGGTGCTGTTGGGGACGATGTTGATTGCAGCCGCGCGGCTTCTTCTCAAATCACCCTTTCTTTGCGGACCGTCGAGAGGCATTTGGTCACCGGTGTATGCGTGAACCGTGGTCATGATACCGCTCATGATAGGTGCATAATCGTTGAGTGCTTTCGCCATAGGAGCGAGGCAGTTGGTCGTGCAGCTTGCAGCGGAGATGATGTTGTCGGTTGCTTTCAAAGTGGTGTGGTTGACGTTGTAGACGATTGTGGGAAGGTCGTTGCCTGCGGGAGCAGAGATGACGACTTTGCGTGCGCCTGCGTCGATGTGTGCTTGTGCTTTTGCTTTGGAGGTGTAGAAACCCGTGCATTCCAAAACGACGTCCACGCCGAGTTCGCCCCAGGGAAGTTCTGCAGCTTTTGCTTTTGCGTAGATGGTGATCTTCTTGCCGTCTACGACGATGTAGCCGTCTTCTTTGATCGTGCCGTCCTCGTTGAGAACTGCTTCACAGCTTTCTACCGTGTGAGAATTTGCGTAGTTGCCTTGTGTTGAGTCGTACTTAAGAAGATGAGCGAGCATCTTGGGGCTTGTGAGGTCGTTGATAGCGACAATTTCATAACCCTCTGCACCGAACATTTGTCTGAATGCAAGACGTCCGATACGACCAAAACCGTTGATAGCGACTTTTACGTTTGCCATTATAAATTCCTCCATAAAGGTGTATTCCTGATTTGATTGGATTTCCAACCGCAATTATTTTACAATTATTACGAAAAATATGCAAGTGTTATTAAAGGATTTTTTTATCGAATAAAAAAACGAACGTTCGGCGCAACTTTCCGTCGAGCCGAACGGCTTAATCTCGTTTTATTGTTTTTATTTTATTGTTTGCAACAAATCAGTCTGCAAGGAAAGTGAGTTTTCCGTACACCAAAACGCTGATAAAATCGATAGGCCACACGAACACGAACAGCGCAAAGGACAACAATCCCGTGACGAGCGTATGACGTTGCCTCGTTTGCGAATATTTTGCAAAGCGGTATATAAACGTCATTGCCCAACCGAAAAAGAACTCTATGGCGCATTTCGACGTAAGCGAAAGGTTGTCGAATCTTGCAGTGGCGGTAGTGCCTGCGACGTCGTCGGCTTCGAGCGGAAGCACGATTGAAAAAGTGCTGCCCTTGCCTTTTTTGCTTTTTACGTAAACCTCTCCGCCGTGGTCTTTCATAATCTCGCGCACGACGTAAAGTCCCACGCCCTGACTGTTGCCCGACGAGCGCGCTTTGTCCTCGGTGTAAAATTGGTCGAAAACGTAAGGCAAACTCTCTTTTGAAATGCCTATGCCGTTGTCGCGAACGTAAAGAATGAAGCGTTTGCCCTTTTTCTTTGCGCCGATTTTCACCGTCTGACCTTTGTCGGAGTATTTCACCGCATTTGAAAGAAGATTTTGCACCACCCTTTCCATTTGTCCCTCGTCAACTCTGACTTCGACATCGGGGATTTTGCCCACTTTGAGTTTTATATCCCTCGCCTGCGCAAGCGGACGAAGTTTCTCAATCGTTTTGCCGAAAAAGTTTCTTGCCGGATGCAAAGTTTTGTGCGCGGATTGTTTTCTTATCTCGGCGTTGGACGACTCCACCATGCCTATAACCATCTCGTTCATTTGGTCTGTTTTTTGGATGATTAGTGCAGGATAGTCCTTATCGTCCATGCCGTCGGAAATGCACTCGGCGTATCCGGAAATAATCGCAAGCGGAGTTTTCATGTCGTGCGCGACGGAAGCGATGGACTTGTTTGCCCTAAGCGACGAATCCGTTTCGCTGTCTTTGAGTTTGAGCATTGCAACGCGCAATGCTTCAAGCCTTACGGCAATCGAATGATACGTTCCGAAGCCACGCGTTTCAACGGGGTCGTACAAGTCGCCCTCTTGCAATTTCGCAAGCGTTCTTTCGATTCTCAAAATCTCGTTTCTGTTCAGCATACGCCGTTTAACCTCTTATTTCGTGCAGATAAACTGTCGTTTTTGCGATTTGTCGTTTCAATCTTGCCACTTATAGCCAAGTCCCCATACGGTCACGACATTGCTTATTCCGACTTTAGACAGCTTATCGCGAAGCCTTGCAATCGTCACCGCAACAGTGTTTTCGTCAATGTATTCATCGACGCCCCAAACGTCGTCTATGAGCTTTTGTTTGGGCATAATCTGATTTTCATGTATTGTAAGATAGTCAAGGATTTTGAACTCCTTTGCTGTCAGATTCAACGGTTCGCCGTCCACTTTCGCCTCGTATCTCGATGACGAAATCATGAGGCTTCCATAGTGCCTATCGCCCGACGGAACGGCGTTGAACTCATAGTACCTTCTAAGTTGCGCGCCAACTCTCATAACCATTTCTTTGAACGAAAACGGCTTTGTGATGTAATCGTCCGCGCCGAGATCGAACATGCGTACTTTGTCGTCCTCCGTCACTTTTGCCGACACAACGATTATCGGCATCGTCATGGTTTTTCGGAGCGTTTCGCACACCGTGAACCCATCGATTTTGGGCATCATGATATCAAGCAACGCAAGGTCGGGCTTTATCTCGCTTGCTTTTCTCAATGCGTCTGCGCCGTCAAACGCCTGGTAGACTTCATGCCCTGCCTTTTCGAGATAACTCTTCATCATATCGGATATTTCGACATTGTCCTCTGCTATAAGTATCTTTCTCATATCAATCTCCGCTAAAAATTTTCGCTTTTATTTTACAATATTATTTTGCATATTTCCATACTTTTTTACAATCAAAACTCTGATGCGGCAATTTTCTTTTGTGCCTCTTCGAAGTATCTCTTGTACGCCTTTTTGCAATACCACGCGTGCTTGTCCTCTTCGGGCTTTTCAGGCAATTTGTACGAGTATCTGCCGTTGACTTTCCACCCGTTGAGCATGCCTATGTCAAAAGCGTTCGTAGGGCAATTGAAAGAACATCTAGTGCACATAACGCAGTCGCCGCCAAAGCTGAACTTGCCGTTTCCGTCCGTTTTGATGTTGCCAACGGGACAATTTTTTGCGCATGCGCCGCATTTTATACACTTGTTGCCGTCAACCTTGAAAAATCTTCCGTTGACTTTCATTGCCGGTTGTTCGATGCGCACCACCCATGCCACAAATCTTCCGAACGGAACTTTGGAAAGTTTATGCTCGATGCCGCAAATTACTTCCCTTGCCTCGACGGGAGCAAGTTGTTCAAGCGTGTTTTTCATCCTTGCCGCCATTTCGTCGGTATGCCTGAAAATCATATTGTACGGCATAACGTAATGATATTCGCTCATAAGCACATAACCTTTCTTTTTCATTATATCATTGAATTTGATTGACGACACGTTGTTGATTTTTAACGGTTCGCCCGACGTTTTGACAACGAAATATTGTTTTGTGCCATTTGCTTTCGGCAAAGCTTTTGCAAGGTCGAGCATTATGTAGGGCGCATTAAATCCGTGGATGGGATAGGCAAATCCGACATAGTCGAAGTTGTTTGGATCCGGCAAATTCTCAAAGCCCTTTTTCACCGTGTACAGCGTGGTTTCGACGCCGTTTTTTTCAAATTCGCTCTTATATATATCGCATGCTTTTTTCGTGTTTCCCGTACCCGAAAAAACGTAAATTATCGCATTTTTCATATTTGCACCTCTTTTGACTCAGTATTGCGTGTATCTCGCAACGTGATTTTGGTCGTAATAATAGGTCGTATTCTCACTTTTTGCGTGGGTATCGTACCAAACTTGCGCATAAAACGGCATAAATTTCGACAATCTGTCATAGTCCCACGGCTGAGGTTGACAACACACAGGACACCAATGACCGGCTTTGAGAATACAATACGGCGACGCCCAAAAACGATGTCCGTCGTGGCACTCCCATTCGAGTTTTGTGTACAAATCGCCCTTTTTCATGCTCGTAGACAAGCACTTACCGCCCCTGAACGCCGCCGCGGACTGCATATCTTCAATATCGAGTTCGTCGTCTCTCTTGCTTTCGTCATAGCCGTGGTCGAGGATATAGCCGTGTTCTTTGAGCTTTGTGATATCTCTCATATCGTCGTAATCGATGTCGCCGTCGGCAAGTTGTCCGTGCGCCAAAATCGGGAACTTACTCCAATCGCTCGGCAAACATTTGAGATTTTCTTTGCTTCCGAAAAATGCCTTTACTTTGCCTGCCTGATTGCTACTCACCCAATATCTTGGTGCATTGTCGTCTTTAAGCAGTCTCTCTATGGCAAGTTTGGACACGAGTTTTGCAGGCACTAACTTTCCAAGTCTGTAATATTCGTGTTGTGACAGTATTTCTTGCCAGTAATCCTTTATATCCTCATGCTGAAAATCAAAATAATCGTTCAGAATATGGCTGTCCTGAAACCACATACAGTGGAAGTTACGAATGGAATTCCACTGCGGTTTCATATATTTTTGCGTCGAACCGCCGATAATCTTGAAGCCCTCGTCAAATGTATCGTATCCCGTCACTCTGTTGCATGCACCGCCGCCAATGTTGTAACACTTCTTCCAGAACTTCTCTTCGAGTTGTCCGCTTGCGTCCTTTTCGACGAGCCTGCGCATCAAAAGACCGCTGTCGCGCGCCGTAACCCACTCTATCGGCGCGTTGAAGCAGGTGTGAAACATCAGCCCGTCCTTCATATTGTTGGTGAGCATTCTGTTGTGAAGCATACCCGTCTGACGAAGCACCGCCCATTGCTTTACGTCGCTGTCGAGAACGTATCTCTCACCCTTGATTTTGCTTGCGGAATACTCGTCGTACGTGCTCGATATAAGCGGATCCCCCACTCTCCCCCAGGGGTGCTTGTAATTGCGGTTGCCGTATATCGCAACAGTGGAAATATGCACGAGTTTGGGCTGATTTTCCTTTATCTCGGACACTGAATCCACGATATTCATTGCACCGATGCGGTTACATCTGTCTGTAAGCACGGGATAGTGGTCGGCAGTCGGAGGAATGACTGCGGCGAGATTGAGAACGTAATCGCTGTTTGCCACAAGTTTTCTGCAATCTTCCTTTTCCGCCAAATCGCCGAAAATAACCTCGATTCTGCCTCCGTATTTACGCTTCCATTCTTTTGCACACTTGCGTTCTCTTCTTTCGTTCAAAAGCAATACTTTAAGCTTTTCGACAACCCCGCTCTCCATGAGTTGCATGACAGTTTCAAGTCCCATATTTCCGCTTGCTCCGGTGAGTGCAATGATTTTTCCCATATATGTGCCTCCTTTGTTTACGCATATATTATCGCACACCGCCCTTGCAGAAGTCTTGACAAAAACATTACAATTGAGCCTAATTTCGACAAAATAGACACTGTTTTGTAAGAGTTTTGTAAGATATTCGAAACGGACTTGCGGATTCGAAAAGTCTATAAATTTCAAATAATCGTTTTTTTGCGTGATTAAGCATAAAAAAAATCCACCGAAAATTCGGTGGATTTCTTGTTTTTTAAGGACTCAATCAGATGAGTTTAAGAATGCAAGTTTCTGCTGCGTCGCCGCGACGAGTGCCGGTTTTAAGGATACGGGTGTAACCGCCGCCTTGTCCGAGCTCGTTCTTGCGTGCGTCATACTTGGGAGCATACTCTTTGAACATCTTTTCGATAAGGGGGTGTTTTGTATCTTTGATGCGCGCTCTGAAAGCGGATTTGGATTCCTTTTCACCCTTGATCTCTTGAAGATCGACGAGTTCAGCCATAAGTCTGCGACGTGCTGCGAGCTTCTTGGGGCCGTCGTTGGTGAAAACGACTTCTTTCTTTGCGCCCTTTGCATCGGCGACGGTCTTTGTGACATTCACGTCGTCTTGGTAAGCTCTCATTGCGATAGTGATATATTTTTCAGCGAGGCTTCTGACTGCTTTTGCACGGTCGACAGTCGTTTCGATTTGACCGTACCAAAGAAGCTCGGAAACCTGATTTTTAAGCATAGCCATTCTTTGGTCTGTGCGTTTTCCTAATTTAGACATAGTGTTCCTCCTGTGCTCTTAGTCCTCTTGGGCCTTCAAGCCGAGGCCGAGGTCTTCGAGTTTCTTGACAACTTCTTCGAGTGATTTTCTGCCGAGGTTTCTCACTTTGAGCATATCGTCTTCCGTGCGCTTCGTGAGGTCTTCGACTGTGTGGATGTTTGCGCGTTTCAAGCAATTGTACGAACGCACCGAGAGATCGAGATCTTCAACGGACATTTCCAAAACCTTGACCTTGCTGTCGGTTTGCGGCTCGACAAGGATTGACTTGTCGCCCATGTTTTCAACCAAATCGACAAAGAGTTTGATGTGGTCGTTCATGATTTTTGCAGCAAGAGAGGTGATTTCCTTTGCAGAGGTCGTGCCGTCGGTCGTAACTTCGAGGGTAAGTTTGTCGAAGTCGATGCTTTGTTCGACACGAGTGCTTTCAACTGCATAGTTGACTCTCACGACCGGAGTGTAGATCGAATCGATCGGAATGTAACCGATGGATTGATGATGGTCTTTGTTTTGGGAAGCGGGAACGTAACCTCTTCCGCAATCGACGAAGATGGTCATATCGATTGATGCGCCCTCGTCCAAAGTGCAGATGACTTGGTCGGGATTCATCACTTCGATGCCGGTGGCGCATTGGATATCGCCTGCCGTAACCGTGCCGACTGTGTTTGCAAAGAGTTTGCATTCTTGTTTGCCCGCGGTCTCGAGACTGCTGATTGCTTTGAAACGAACAGTTTTGAGGTTGAGGATAATTTCGGTAACTTCCTCTTTCACGCCCTTGATTGTGGAGAATTCGTGATCGACTCCCGCGATCTTGATGCCGACTGCCGCAGCACCGGGAAGCGCGGAAAGAAGAATACGACGCAAGCAGTTGCCGATCGTCGTGCCGAAGCCTCTTTCAAGCGGCTCGACGACGAATTTGGCATAGTTTTTGCTTTCGTTCTCCGTGCAAGTTATCTTGGGACTTTTGATTTCCATCATAACTGTATCCTCCGATCAAATTATTTTGAGTACAACTCGACGATAAGGTGTTCTTGGATGTCGAGGTCGATGTCGCTTCTTTCGGGAAGAGCGACGACCTTGCCCGTGAGTGTAGCGTTGTCAAATTCTAGCCATTTGACGAGGCTGAGGTTTTTGGTCTCTTTGACGGCATTCCACATTGCGGAATCTTTCTTGTTTTCTTTGACTGCCACGACGTCGCCTGCTTTGACGAGGTAGGACGGAATGTCCACTGTCTTGCCGTTGACGGTGATGTGACCGTGGTTGACGATTTGGCGAGCCATAGCTCTTGAAGTGCCGAGGCCGAGACGATAAACGACGTTGTCAAGTCGTCTTTCGATCAAAACGAGCATGTTGTCACCGGTGACGCCGCGCATTTCGGATGCTCTGTCATAGTACATCTTGAACTGCTTTTCGGTCACGCCGTAGTAACGTTTGGTCTTTTGTTTTTCACGAAGTTGAACGCTGTAGCCGCTTGCTTTCTTTCTTCCCTTGCCGTGATCTCCGGGAGGTGCGTACTTTGTGAGAAGGGGGCATTTTGTAGAACCGCACTTCTCGCCCTTGAGATAGAGTTTGCAACCTTCACGTCTGCAAAGACGGCAATCTGCTCCTGTATATTTAGCCATAGTTTAAGTCCTCCTAATTACAGTCTTCTCGCCTTGGGCGGACGGCATCCGTTGTGAGGAATCGGAGAAACGTCTTGAATGAGCGTAACTTCGATACCGACGTTTGCGAGTGCGCGGATTGCGCTCTCTCTGCCTTGACCGGGACCTTTGACGTAGACTTCAACGCTTCTCATACCTTGATCGTATGCAACTTTGGCTGCGTCTTCGCTGACCATTTGTGCTGCAAACGGAGTGGACTTACGGCTGCCGCGGAGTTTGAGTTTGCCTGCGGAAGACCAAGAGATTGCGTTGCCGTTCATATCGGTGATAGTAACGATTGTGTTGTTGAAAGAAGCGTGGATATGCACTTGACCTTTTTCAACGCGTTTGATATCTTTTCTTTTCTTAATAGCTTTTCTTGCGATACCTGCCATAGTCTAGCCTCCTTATTTCTTGCTGCGGCTGACTGCGCGCTTGGGACCTTTTCTTGTACGAGCGTTTTGTTTGGTGTTTTGACCACGTACGGGAAGTCCTTTTCTGTGACGAACGCCGCGATAGCAACCGATTTCCATCAATCTCTTGATATTGAGACCGACTTCTCTTTTGAGGTCGCCTTCGACGTGCAAATGTTGTTCGATGTAATCACGAATGAGACTGACTTGATCTTCGCTCAAATCCTTGACGCGAATATCGGGATTGATGCCGGTCTCTTTCAAAATCTTTTGAGAAGTTGCAAGGCCGATACCATAGATGTAGGTAAGTCCGTATTCAACTCTCTTGTCGCGCGGAAGATCCACGCCGGCGATTCTTGCCATTTTCTACCTCCGAAATAGTGAAAAAAGTGTTTTTATATATGCCACGCATAGGTAGTTGCCGTAAGATTTGGAATGAAGCAACCAGCCGCCCTACGCTTTTTGCCGAATTTTACTTTTGATGAAGAGGCGGAGCATTGCCTCAAAACGTCAAAAGCCCGACGCATCAATCAACCTTGACGTTGTTTGTGGTTGGGATACTTTGAGCAGATAACCATAACTCTGCCGTTTCTTTTGATAACTTTGCATTTGTCGCACATAGGCTTGACGCTGGGTCTGACTTTCATAGTTAACCTCCTGAATGAGTCCTTTGTTTTCGATTTTGTTTCGATATGACCTTATTTGTTGCGGTAGATTATTCTGCCTTTTGTCAGGTCGTACGGCGACATTTCGATTTTGACTTTGTCGCCTTCGAGAATTCTTATGTTGTTGATACGCAACTTTCCGCCGAGATATGCAAGAATCTCATGGCCGTTTGTGAGCATCACTCTGAATTGAGTTTTGGGCAAAACTTCGATGACTTTGCCTTCGGTTTCGATAACGTCTTCTTTTGACATAGAGTCCTCTTATTTGTTGTTGTCGTTGTAAAAACGGAGTGCGCTGAACAATTCCTGATCGAACACCTGATTTCCGTTTTTAAGTTTTTCCGCAATCTTTTCAAGCGTGTCGCCCGTGGATTGAAGATGTTTTACGTTTTTGAGTTTCGCGTTTTTGATATGGCGCAGATTTCCGTCCGCAATTCTCACCGTATTCTCGTCAACAATCTCGACGACCGCATAATATGCGCCTTGGTCGCGACCTGCTTTTGAATAAACGATAGAACCGATTTCCATATCAAAGCGTAAGTATTTCAGCTCCGTTTTCTGTCAGAGCAACAGTGTTTTCGTAGTGAGCGGAAGGTTTGCCGTCGAGAGTGACGCATTTCCAACCGTCCTCGAGCGTTTGCCACGTGCCCATATTGACCATAGGTTCGATTGCAAGCACCATACCCACTTCGAGTTTCGGTCCATGTCCGGCTTTGCCGTAGTTCGGCACCGCAGGATCTTCGTGCATCTCTCTTCCGATTCCGTGTCCGACCATAGATCTGACAACTCCGTATCCTCGAGATTCGTTGTAAACCTGCACGGCGTGTGATATGTCGCCCAAACGTCCGCCTGCTTTGAATTGCTTTACGCCTTCGAAAAAACTCTCTCTCGTGGTGTCCACGAGGCGTTTTTTCTCTTCGCTTACCTCGCCTACGAGGAAGGTTCTTGCTGCGTCCGCTTGCCAGCCCTTGAAAACCAGTCCGCAATCGACACCTATTATCTCGCCTTCTTTGAGCCGTCTGTCCGATGGAAAGCCATGAACGACAACTTCGTCAATCGACGCGCATATCGTCCCCGGGAATCCGCCGTATCCGAGGAAGGACGGAGTCGAGTCGTGCCTTTTGATGTAATCGTAGGCAAATTCGTCAAGACGCTTTGTGGACACACCCGGTTTCACTCTGTCGCCGAGGAAAAGCAAGCAATCTCTGAGGATTGCGCCCGATTTCCTCATACATTCGATTTCGTGCGGGCTTTTGATGTTAATCATTCAAGCACCTTCTTGATGTCCGCAAAGATTTCTTCTTTCGTGCCGTTGGCTTTGATGTCGACGACTTTGTTTTGCGAACGATAGTAATCGATGAGCGGTTGAGTTTGGTCGCTGTAGACTTTAAGTCTGTTTTTCACGGTTTCGGGCTTGTCGTCGTCACGGATGAAAAGTTCCTTTCCGCAACGCTTGCATGTAGTTTCGCCGTTGAGCATTGAAACGTGATATGTTTCTCCGCACACGCAAACCCTTCTGCCTCCGAGTCTTGAAACGATGGTTTCAAACGGTACGTCGATGTTGATTGCAAGGTCGATTCTGGCAACCTTGTCGAGAGCCTCTGCCTGAGCGATTGTTCTGGGAAATCCGTCAAGAATGTATCCGTTTTTGCAATCCTCTTGCGAAAGTCTGTCTTCAACCAAGCCGATGACCACTTCGTCGGGAACGAGTCCGCCCGATTCCACAAAAGCTTTTGCTTTCAAACCGAGAGGAGTGCCTTCCTTCATGTTGCGACGAAGGATGTCACCCGTCGAGATGTGAGGAACCTTGAATTCCTCCGCAATCATTGCCGCTTGCGTACCTTTTCCTGCGCCCGGAGCGCCTAATAATATAATATTTTTCATAATTATTTATTATAGCACTTTTTCGCTTCGATGGCAAACAAATCATTGATTGATTTGCGCCACCGAGCAAAAAATTTGGGTTTGTTTGTCGATTCGCTTATTTGAGGAAGCCTTTGTAGTGCTTCATCATAATTTGCGATTCGAGTTGCTTGTTGAGTTCGAGTGCGACGGACACGACGATGAGCAAACCTGTTGCGGAGAACGAGTTCGCAAACGGGAGAGCCGGAGCCGCCCAAGTGCCGTTGCCCATTGCAAGAGCTCTGAAGATGAAAGTCGGGATGAGTGACAAGCACATGAGGAACACCGCTCCGAAGAAGGTGATTCTGTTGTTGATCTTCTTGAGGAAGTCGCTTGTCGGTTTGCCCGCTCTTATGCCGGGGATAAATCCGCCGTATTGTTGAATGTTTTTGGATACGTCTTCGGGATTGAACTGGATTTGAGCATAGAAATAGCTGAATCCGAGGATAAACAATGCCAAAAGTACGTAGTAGACCGCGGTGCCGCTTCCCATGTATTGAGCATACCAAACTGCCGCTTCGGTATTGCTGAAGAAGAGTTGGATGATCATTTGCGGGAACATAAGCAAGGACGATGCGAAAATGATAGGCATAACGCCGCTACCGTTGACGCGGATGGGGATATACGTGGATTGACCGCCGTACATCTTGTTGCCCTTGATTTGTTTGGAGTACTGCACCGTGATTCTTCTCTCTGCCCCGTCCATAAAGACGATAAACGTAAGCACTGCCACAACGACGAGAATAAATCCGATGATGTTCCAGATATAAGTCCATTCGTTGCCGACGAGCTTGAAAGATTCCGCCATAGTCGTGCCTGCGGTTGAAAGAATACCGATGAAGATGATGATTGACGTACCGTTGCCGATGCCGTACTCGGTGATTCTTTCGCTCAGCCACATGACCATGACGCTACCGCCCACGAGAAGAACGATTGTGAGAGCCATTGTGAGGATGGGGTTATCCGCACCCGATTCGAATGAGAACACGTCGATAAAGTAACTCTTGAAAGCCACGACGATACCGATTGCTTGCACGACTGCGAGCACGACGGCAACGATTCTCGTGATTTGCGTGAGTTTCTTTCTGCCTTCTTCACCCTCTTTGGACATCTTCTCCAGCGCAGGAATAACCAGCGCGAGAAGCTGCATGATAATCGACGAGTTGATAAACGGCAACACGCCGAGTGCAAACAAGGTGGCGTTCTGCATCGATCCGCCCGTAATAACGTTGAGGATGCTCAAAAAGTCGCTTGAAAAAGCTTCCGCTTGTTGCATCGCCGCAACGTTGAAGGTCGGGATGGGGATGTAACATCCGATTCTATAGACGAGGATAAGAGCAAGGGTAATCCATATCTTCACTCTTATTTCCTTCGACTTGAATGCGTTTTTGAGAGTCTCAAACATTATAGCACCTCTGTTGTGCCGCCTGCCTTTTCGATTTTTTCAATTGCAGACGCGGTGAATTTGTTGGCTTTGATCGTAAGCTTCTTTTCAAGTTCGCCGTTGCCGAGGACTTTGAGTCCGTAAGGCTCGACTTTCTTGATGACGCCGCTTGCGACAAGCTCATCGATACCGACAACTGCTCCGTCTTCAAATCTGTTGAAAACGTCGATGTTGACTGTGTTGTAGACGTGTGCGAATCTCTTGTTGTTGAAACCGATCTTCGGAAGTCTTCTGGTCATCGGCATTTGGCCGCCTTCGAAGTTGGGACGTACGCCGCCACCGCTTCTTGCCCATTGACCTTTGTGTCCACGAGTAGATGTTTTACCCATGCCGGAGCCTACGCCGCGACCAATTCTCTTGGTTGTGGTTCTTGCGCCCTCTGCAGGTTTAAGATCTTGAATATTCATATGCTCCTCCTCACGCTTCCTCAACCTTGACAAGGTGAGAAACTTTTGCGATCTTTCCTCTCACGCAAGCGTCGTCAACGAAAGTTCTGGAATTGCCGATTTTGTGCAAGCCCATAGCTTCGAGATTGGCTTTTTGGTTTTTGAGGATGCCGTTTGCGCTCTTAACGAGAGTAACTTTGATCATTTTGACTTCTGCTTTTGCAGCCGCTTTCTTTGCCATAGTACACCTCCCGATTAGTCAGCCACGACGTCTACGCCGCGAAGTTGCGCGATTTGCTCTGCGTTGCGAAGGCTCATAAGTCCTTCGAGCGTTGCTTTTGCGCTGTTGATGGGATTGTTTGAGCCGAGGGATTTGGTTCTGATGTCCTTCACGCCTGCGGTTTCGAGCACCATACGGACTGCACCGCCCGCGATGACGCCGGTACCTTCTTCGGCAGGAAGGAGAAGAACTTGACCACGACCGAACTTACCCGTCGTTGCATGAGGAATTGTGTTGCCTTTCAAAGAAACAGTCACGAGATTGCGTTTTGCAAATTGCGTTGCTTTCTCGATTGCTTCGGGAACTTCAGCCGCTTTGCCCATGCCGAGTCCCACTCTGCCGTTGCCGTCACCGACTACGACAAGTGCGGAGAAACGCATGTTTTTGCCACCTTTGGTGGTCTTTGTGACACGGTTGACAGCGATGAGTTTCTTGTTCAAACCATCGTTCTCTTCTCTGTTTCTATCGTTTCTTCTATCACGATTTTCTGCCATAATTCCTCCGATTAAAACTCAAGACCGGCTTCTCTTGCGCCGTCGGCGAGAGCTTGCACTCTGCCGGTGTAAAGATAGCCGCCTCTGTCGAACACGACTTCTTTGATGCCGATTGCCTGAGCTTTTTCAGCAATTGCCTTGCCGACGACTTTTGCAACGTCGCTCTTGGAAAGTTCCGCAGTTTGAGCTGCGATTGCTTTTTCGAGGTCGGATGCAGCGCAAAGAGTGTTGCCCTTCACGTCGTCGATCACTTGAGCATAGATATGGTTTGTGCTTCTGTACACGCAAAGACGAGGTCTTTGGGCAGTGCCGCTGACTTTCTTTCTGACTCTTGCGTGACGAATGATTCTATCTGCGTTTTTATCTTTTTTGCTTATCATACTTCACCTCAATTACTTCGTGGCTCTCTTGCCGACCTTGTGGATGACGGTCTCATCCTTGTAGTGAATACCGTAGTTGTGATACGGTTCAACCGGTTTGATAGCCTTGATGGTTGCAGCGGTTTGACCGACGAGTTGGCGGTCAATGCCCTTAACGACGATTTCGAGGGGTTGCGGTTGCGCAAAAGTGATGCCTTCGGGAGCGGTGAACTCAACGGGATGAGAAAATCCGATGTTGAGAGTCATCTTGTTGCCCGAAAGAGTGACCTTATAACCTACGCCGTTGACGATGAGGCTCTTTTCAAAACCTTTGGTTACGCCAACCACCATGTTGTGGATGAGAGCGCGGTAAAGTCCGTGCAATGCGCGATGGTCTTTGTCGTCGGTGTGACGAGTGCAAACCACGTGTCCGTCCTCGACTTTGACGTCGATGGATTTGTCAACCGTTTGGGAAAGTGCGCCGAGGGGGCCTTTCACCGTAACGAGGTTGTTGTTGATATCAACTGTAACACCTTGCGGAATGGCAATAGGTGCTCTACCGATTCTTGACATAGCGCGCCTCCTTACCAAACGTATGCGAGCACTTCGCCGCCGACGTGTTGTGCTTTCGCTTCCTTATCGGTGAGGATACCCTTGGAAGTGGAAAGGATTGCGATACCCATTCCGTTGAGAACCTTGGGAAGATTGTCCACACCTGCGTAGACGCGAAGACCGGGTGTAGAAACTCTCTTAAGACCGGTGACGACCTTTTGTCCCTTGACGGGAGCGTATTTGAGTGTGATGACGATGTTGTTTTGAACATTGCCGTCAACAACTTCAAATCCTTTGACGTAACCTTCTTTTACGAGGATTTCTGCGATTGCCACCTTGATTTTGCTCGCCGGAACTTCAACCGTTTCGTGCTTTGCGGTCAAGGCATTTCTAATTCTTGTAAGCATATCTGCAATTGGATCAGTCATTTTTAGTGCCTCCTCTTACCAACTTGCCTTCTTCACTCCGGGAAGCTCGCCTTTGTATGCGAGGTTTCTGAAGCAAACTCTGCAAATACCGTACTTTTTGAGCACGGCGTGGGGACGTCCGCAAATACGGCAACGTGTATATTCACGCGTCGAGAACTTTTGTGGTCTTTGTTGCTTGATTTTCATTGATGTTTTGGCCATAGTTCACTCCTTACTTCGCAAAAGGCATACCGAGCAACTTGAGAAGTTCTCTTGCCTCTTCGTCAGTCTTTGCCGTTGTAACGATGCAAATATCGAAACCGCGAACCTTTTCGACTTTGTCGAATTCGATTTCCGGGAAGATGAGTTGCTCTTTCACGCCGACTGCGTAGTTGCCTCTTCCGTCAAAAGACTTCGAAGATATTCCGCGGAAGTCGCGGACTCTGGGGAGCGCGATGGAAATGAACTTATCGAGGAAGTCGTACATTCTGTTGCCGCGAAGGGTAACTTTTGCACCGACGTTCATACCTTCTCTCACCTTGAAGTTTGCAACGGATTTCTTTGCCGTAGTGATAACCGGTTTTTGGCCTGCAATCATTTTGAGCTCTTCCACTGCAAGTTGCAGGGATTTGCTGTTGTCTTTGCAGTCGCCCAAGCCCATGTTAAGCACGATTTTCTCAAGACGAGGAACTTCGTTAATGTTCTTGTAGCCAAAGCGTTTGATGAGAGCCGGTACGACCTCTTCGGCATACTGTTTTCTCATGCGATATCTTTCAGCATTACCAGCATTCGTCTTATCGGTTGCAGTTGCTTTAGCAACCTGATTTTTCTTTTCTGCCACGATATTACCTCCGATTTATCAGTCCTTCTTATCTTCGGACTTTTCTGCTTTCTTTTTTGCGGCTTTCTTTGCCACTTTCTTTGCAGATGGTTTCTTCTCGTCCAAAGACGCACCGCACTTGGGGCATACGCGGACGGATTTTTGTTTGCCGTTCACGTCTTTCACTTCGTGCTTGACTCTGACAACGTCGCCGCAGCTTGCGCAAACATGCATAACGTTGGATGCATCGATTGTGCCTTCTTGCTTGATGATGCCGCCCTTTTCTTGTGCGTTTCTGGGCTTTTTGCTCTTTGAAATGATGTTGACGCCTTCAACGTAAATTCTGCCGGTATCGGGAACGACTTTGAGGACTTTGCCCACTTTGCCTTGATCCTTGCCGGTGATAACCATAACGTTGTCGCCTTTCTTAACACTCAATTTTGCCATAATAGTTGTCCTCCTTACAGCACTTCGGGTGCGAGAGAGATGATTTTGGTGTAATCCTTGTCACGAAGTTCTCTTGCGATAGGCCCAAAAATACGAGTGCCTTGTGGTTGTTTTTGGTTGTCGATGATGACCGCCGCATTGTCGTCGAACTTGATGTGGCTGCCGTCCTCGCGTTGAAGACCGAACGTCGTGCGGACGATAACCGCTTTGACGACGTCGCCTTTCTTGACCTTGCCGCCCGGGATTGCCGATTTGACGGATGCGACGATGACGTCGCCGATGTTTCCGCTTCTTCTGAAAGAACCGCCCAGGACTCTGATGCACATAATTTCTTTGGCTCCGCTGTTGTCAGCGACTTTGAGCCAACTCAATGGTTGAATCATAGCGTTCCTCCTATTATTTGGCTTTCTCGACTATTTCGACGAGTCTCCAGCACTTGTCCTTGGAAAGAGGACGAGTTTCTTGGATAAGCACCTTGTCGCCGATGCCGCATGCGTTGTTTTCGTCATGCGCTTTGAACTTCTTGGTGCGGTTTACGATTTTCTTGTAGAGAGGATGTTTTACGCGTTCGCTGACTGCGACGACGATGGTTTTGTCCATCTTGTCGCTCACGACGATACCCACTCTTTCTTTTCTCAAATTTCTTTCTTCCATATTATCCTCCGATTAGCCCTTTGCCTCGTCTTTTGCGCGAGCAATTTCTCTTTGACGGATGACAGTCTTGATACGGGCAATGTCGCGACGAGTTTCAACGATAACCATGGGGTTTGTCAATTGATTCGTGGCGTTTTTGAAGCGGAGGAAAAACAATTCCGACTTCAATTCGTTGAGCTTGGTTTGAAGCTCCTTATCTGTCATTTCCAAAACTTGTTTTGATTTCATGCTTCACCGCCTTCGGCACCGTTGACGTCCTCTGCTCTGACAAACTTGCACTTGACGGGAAGTTTGTTTGCAGCAAGACGCAATGCCTCTTTTGCTACTGCTTCGTCGATACCTGCGATTTCAAACATCACACGGCCCGGCTTGACGACTGCTACCCAGTATTCGGGAGAACCTTTACCTGAACCCATACGAGTTTCGGCAGGCTTCTTGGTTACGGGTTTGTGAGGGAAAATATCCACCCAGACTTGACCGCCACGACGGATGTATCTCGTCATAGCGACACGAGCTGCTTCGATTTGGTTGGAGGTAATCCAGCCCGGCTCTGTCGAAACAAGACCGTATTCGCCGTATGCGACGATGTTGCCCTTGTTTGCTTTGCCTTTCATTCTGCCACGCATTTGGCGACGTCTTTTGACGCGTTTAGGCATTAACATTATTGATTTCCTCCTTCAAGTGGATTTTTGCCAAGGATTTCACCCTTGTAGATCCAGCATTTGACGCCGATTGCGCCAAACGTGGTATTTGCGGTTGCGACACCGTAATCGATGTCCGCGCGGAGAGTTTGAAGAGGAATGGAGCCTTCGCGGTATTGTTCGCTTCTTGCGATTTCAGCACCGTCGAGTCTGCCGCTGACCATCGTCTTGACGCCCTTTGCGCCCGCTTTCATAGCCTTGGACATTGCTTGTTTCATTGCGCGACGGAAGGAAGCGCGTCCTTCGAGTTGTTTTGCAATGCTTTCCGCAACGAGTTGAGCGTCTGCATCGGGATGTTTGACTTCCATGATGTTGATGCTCACTTTCTTGTCGCCGGAAACAAGTTTTTCAACTTCTTTCTTGATTTCTTCAACGCCTGCGCCTGCTTTGCCGATGAGCACTGCCGGACGTGCGGTGTAGATTGCGACTACGAGTTTATCTGCCGCTCTTTCGAGCACGATTTTTGAAATTGCCGTATCGTAGTATTTCTTTTTGATGAACTTGCGGACTTTGTTGTCTTCGACAATGTTGTCTGCAAAGTGCGCCTTGTCGGCATACCATTTAGAACTCCACGATTTGATGACGCCTGTACGAAGACCGTTCGGATCGACTTTTTGTCCCATTGTGTATACCTCCTATTACGCTTTCACCGTGTCAAGAATGACCGTGATATGACTTGTTCTCTTGTTGATACGATACGCTCTGCCCTTGGACACTGCTTGGATGCGCTTGAGGGTGGGACCTTCGTTTGCGTAGCACTCTGCGATATACATATCGTTTCTTGCAAGATTTTGATTGTTTTCGCCGTTTGCCGCCGCGCTGTTTACCAACTTGATAAGGGGTTCGCTTGCAGCCTTTGGAGTGTTTTCCAAAATAGCGATTGCTTCTGTTACCGATTTGCCTCTGATGATGTCGAGAACGATGCGGACCTTGAAGGGAGAAATTCTGACGAATTTAGCCGTTGCACAAGGTCTTGTATCCGCTTTTGCTTGACGGTCCAAGGCTTTTTGTTTACTTCTAGTAGCCATATCTTCCTCCTATTACTTCGTGGTCTTTGCGCCTGCGTGACCTCTGAAAGTACGAGTGGGAGCAAACTCGCCGAGCTTGCAGCCGACCATATCTTCCGTGACGTACACGGGCACGTGTTGTTTACCGTTGTGAACTGCGATCGTGTGACCAACCATTTCAGGGAAAATCGTGGAACTTCTGGACCAAGTTTTGACAGATTGGCGTTCACCGGATGCGTTCATCGCATTGATTCTGTTCATAAGGCGCTCTTCTACGTACGGGCCTTTTTTAACACTTCTACTCATTTTGTCCTCCGATTAGTTCACACGCTTAATAATGAACTTATTAGATTTGTTCTTCTTCTTTCTGGTCTTATAACCGAGAGCAGGTTTACCCCAAGGAGTAACAGGTGAAGGCATACCGACTGGAGACTTGCCTTCGCCGCCACCGTGCGGGTGGTCGTTCGGGTTCATAACGACACCACGAACGGTCGGGCGCACGCCCATGTGGCGGGTCTTACCGGCTTTACCTACGCGCACGATTTCGTGATCGAGGTTTCCGACTTGACCGACTGTCGCTCTGCAGTTGATGAGAACGTATCTCATTTCACCGCTGGGCATACGCACGATTGCGTATTTGCCTTCTTTTGCCATAAGTTGAGCTGCGTTGCCTGCTGCTCTTGCAATGATACCGCCGTTGCCGGGTTGAAGTTCGATGTTGTGAATCATCGTACCTACGGGGATTGCGGAAAGAGGAAGCGCGTTGCCGACTTTGATGTCCGCATGCTCACCGCTTTCGAGCACGTCGCCGACGTTCAAGCCCAAAGGAGCAAGGATGTATTTCTTTTCGCCGTCCGCATAGTGCAGAAGTGCGATGTTTGCAGAACGGTTGGGGTCGTATTCGATGGAAGCGACTTTTGCGGGGATACCGTCTTTATTGCGCTTGTAGTCGATGATACGATATTTGTTTCTGTTGCCGCCGCCGATGTGACGAACGGTGATTCTGCCCATAGAGTTTCTGCCGCCGCTCTTGTTGAGGGACACGAGGAGTGAACGCTCGGGAGTGGTGCTTGTGATCTCTTCGTATGCAGACACCGTCATGAAACGACGTGCAGGAGACGTTGGTTTATATTTCTTAATAGCCATATTCTTTACTCTCCTTATGCCAAGCTCTCGAAGAATTCGATTGCCTTACTGTCGTCGGTCAAAGTGACGATAGCTTTCTTGAAAGCAGAGCGTCTGCCTTCGTTTCTGCCCATTCTCTTCAATTTGCCGTCGTAGTTGGATGTATTGACTTTGTCAACTTTCACTTGGAAGATTTGCTCGACCGCAGCTTTGATTTGCGTTTTGGTTGCGGATTTGACAACCTTGAACGTGTATCTCTTGTTTGCGATGCCGTCATAACTCTTTTCGGAAAGGATAGGCTCGATAATGATGTCGTATGCTGTCATTGTGCTGCCTCCTCGAGTTTTTTAAGTGCGTCAACCGTGATGACGATGTTCTTCGTTGCCACAACGTCGTAAACGCTGAGGGTTCTTGCTTCGCAAACTTCAACGGTGGGGATGTTTTTGCTTGCCTTGAGAGCGACTTGGTCGTACTCGTCGAGGACGAACATAACTTTGCCGTTGAGAGAGAGTGCCTTCACCGCTCCTGCAACGAGTTTGGTTTTTGCTTCTGCGAGCGCAAATTTGTCAAGAACGACGACTTCGTTTTGACGAATCTTTTCAGAAAGTGCGGAATAGAACGCAGCAGTCTTCATGCTCTTGTTGATTTTTTGAGAGAAATCTCTGGGCTTCTTTGCGAACACCACGCCGCCGCCAACGTATTGGGGAGCAACGATGGAGCCTTGGCGAGCACGACCGGTGCCCTTTTGACGATAAGGTTTGCATCCGCCGCCGCGAACTTCCGTTCTGGTGAGTGCGCTCATCGTGCCTTGACGTTTGTTTGCGAGTTGTGCAACGACCACTTGGTGAATAAGTGCTTCGTTATAATCGCGTGCAAAGATGGAATCGCTGATTTCAACTGTGCCGGCTTTTTTGCCTGCCATATTCAAAACATTCAGTTTCATATTCTACCTCCGCTTAACCCTTGATGGATTCCTTCACGACGACAACGCCGCCTCTGGGACCGGGAACGGCACCTTTGATGAGAAGAAGATTTCTTGCTGCATCGACGCGTGCGACCGTAAGGTTTTGGACAGTAACCTTTTCATGTCCCCATTGTCCTGCCATGTGCTTGTTCTTGAACACTCTCGAGGGAGAGGAGCAAGCGCCCATGGAACCGACGCTTCTGTGGATAGGACCGGTACCGTGTGTCATAGGACCGATTCTGTGGGAGTTCCATCTTTGGATGACGCCCGAGAAGCCGTGACCTTTGGAAGTGCCCGTAACGTCAACTTTGTCGCCTTCGGTGAACATGTCGCAGGTCAGTTCCTGTCCGAGCGTGTAGCTCGCGCAGTTTGCGAAACGGAATTCACGAAGGTACTTTCTGACGGTTACGCCGGCTTTCTTGAAGTGTCCGGCAACCGGCTTGTTTACTCTTGTTTCCTTGACAGCGCCGAAGCCGACTTGCACAGCTTCATAACCGTCGTTCTCTTTCGTCTTTATCTGCACGACCGGGCAGGGACCTGCTTCCACGACCGTTACGGGAATGACCTTGCCTTCTGCAGTAAAGATTTGGCTCATGCCGATTTTCTTTCCGATGATTGCTTTATCCATGTAAAGTTCATCCTCCTTTTATTTGCTTAGAGCTTGATTGAGATATCAACGCCTGCGGGCAAATCGAGTTTCATCAAAGAATCGACTGTCTTGCTCGTGGGATTGTAGATATCGATCAAACGCTTGTGAGTTCTGAGTTCAAATTGTTCGCGGCTGTCTTTGGATATGTGAGTAGCACGCAAAATCGTGATGATTTCCTTTTCCGTGGGAAGAGGAATGGGACCCGAAACCTTCGTTCCAGTTTTCTTGACTGTCTCGACAATCTTTTCTGCGGAAAGATCGATAAGGTTGTGGTCGTAAGCCTTAAGTTTAATTCTGATCTTTTGTCCAGCCATTATTAGCCTCCTATATTACACTTGTCCGTGTGTGTCTTATATTTTTTACCCGCCGCAAACGCGACGGAAAACACGTATCCCTTTCGATACGCTCGTTTACTATATAATTTTTGAAAATTAAAGTCAAGCAAAAATTTGCGAATTTTCTAATATTTTTTAAACTAGTGTACAAAATCTTGCGAAAACCGCAAAATCTTGTATATATGGATTAATTTTGTTTTTAAACTAAACTTAATTATTTATATATTTGCGCGTGCCACTTACTCGGGTGTATCATACGCAAAAACCATCGTTTTGGCAACGGCAACACGCAAATCTTGCGTGTTGCCGAGAGCCAAACTTGATTTTTGCTTTGCTAACCGCGCAGAGAATCTTTGCTATCAAAACAAGACGGACAAAACCTCCTGCCGCAATTTCGCAAGATTATCTGCTTGGTGAAAGTTGGGCGGGACACCCGCACCCGATGTATTACGGTTGCGGAAGATTTCTGCTTATTCGAAACGTTCTTATACACGGTATCTGTTTATTCGAAAACGGAATTGGAGTCGCAAGGCGACGACCGGTCGCTCGAGCATCATTGCGGTCAAGGCAATCGTCCTATGTCATTCCGAGAAGTGAAACGACGTGGAAATCCCCTAAATAGAAACGAGAACACTTTTGGCGATTGACAAACACCGCATTTGTTCTCGCAATTTCTAACCGCTCAAGCACTCTTCTCTCTCAAAATAGGAGGGACAAAGGCTCAAGCCACAATACCGAGCGAGTGCTTGCTTGGTGGGCACACTGCGCATGCCATGTCTAATCATCTCAAGCACGGATAAAAACTCCCGTCACAGTTTCGCCAAATTATCTGCTTGGTGAGCGCACTGCGTGCGCAAATGTGTAAAAGTCAGGGTTCGGCAACGACGTTGCCCCGTGCAAAGCACGGAAATCCGTGCAAAAAGACAACAAAAAACCCTACTGAACAGTAGGGTTTCAAGGTGTTGGCGGAGAAGCAGGGATTTGAACCCTGGCTACGATTCACTCGTACTACTCCCTTAGCAGGGGAGCCCCTTCGGCCTCTTGGGTACTTCTCCAAAAACCGCCGGTTTACACCGAAATAAATATTGACGTTCACGAGCTGTTGCCCGATTGACTTGGTTATAATAGCATAACAAAATATTTGTTGTCAATGATTTTTGAATAAATACGGCTTGCGTTTATGCCGAAAAGTAAATATACGGCTTACGCCTAGATCCTTTGGCATTGCACAGGATGACAAGCCGTGAGGTTCGCTCCCGCGAGATTGCCACGGCACTTTGCGGCTCGCAATGACAACGGAGATAGGAATATTGGAGCATTGAATGATTTTGGGGCATATTTGCTATTGACACGGAGGGATTTTTCAGCTAAAATACATGGTGTATATTTATAAATATACGTTACAGCAAAATCATTCGAGCAAAGCGGTGCGCTATCGCGTGCTGTCAAAGGGCAATAAGCATGGCTCGGTGACGTCAATAGTCATTCGTTTTCTTCTCGGTCGCGCTCTTGGCGCGGGGTGGGGCAATAAGTCGTGAGTGGAAAGTGAAGAAGCATCAAAAGGAAGACATTATGAACATCAAGGAAAAACTCGCTTCCGCATCCAAAAAGGAACGCACTCCTCAACAACAGAAAGCTATGACCATCCTCAATTGGGTGGCTACCGCCGTGTGTATCGTGGTTATCGTTTTTGCGCTCGTCGTAGCAATTTTCACCATCGCAGGCACAACCAACGACGATCACCTTATGCGTTTTGGCGATAAGATTTATCTCAACGTCGCATCCGACTCAATGGAGCCGACTTTCAGCACAAGCGACGTGATTATCGCAAATGCGTTCAACTATGAAAAACAACTTGCAGAACTAAAAGTCGGACAAGTCGTCACTTTCAAGACTACGGTGCGCTCGGGCGGAAATACCTATGAGGTTTTCAACACCCACAGAATCGTCAGAATCAACTTTGAAGAAAACGGCACGACCGTAAGAAACTTTACCACGCGCGGTGACAATTCAAAATCCGCAGACAAGGATAATTCCAAACTTTCATGGAAAGACGCCATTGCTCAAAACACGCTCGGCCTCACTGAAACAGTGGCTCCGTCCAACATCGTTGCCACTTGGGGTAGCGTGGACGCCGACGGCAATTTCACGTCAGGCAAGATGCTCAAGGGCGTAGGCGGTTTCTCCAACTGGATTCAAGACACCGCAAACTTCGGCGCACAACAAAAGACACGTTTCTTCTGCGTGGTGGTGCTTCCGCTTATTTTGCTGTTTGTTATTTACGCATTTATTTTGGTGCGTACTCTCGTCATTGCAAAACTCGAAAATCAACGCAAAGTGCAAGCCGAGCAGGTCATCACGGTGGACAGCCTCTCCGACGAGGAAAAACGCCGTCTTGCCCAAGAGTACCTGGCGTCTTTGCAGGCGCAGACAGGCGGTGATACGTCCGATACAAAAGCCGATGACGCTCAAACCGACGAAATTTCAACCGACAAGTCGGACAGTTCGGACATCAGCGACGACAATGCAAGCGAGGATAAACCCGAATAAACAGTTTTGATTTTTCCGAATTTCGATTTTGCGCATTGCGTATGCGCAAAATCGAAGCATCCTTTTGCAAAGTCGATACGTTTATCCGTTTTTTTAGGATAGGGGACATCGCGAATCGGGCTGACTTTGCAAACGTTCGCATTGTGCGGGCGTCGGCTATCGCGGGAGGCGAGATGCCGAATATAAAATATATTGACAATAATGAACATAAATTTAGTGTTTGAATTTCTCAAAGCCTTTCTCGGCGCGTTTTACGACAAGGGTATCGGCAGTATTTTCTGGGGCTTTTTGCATATCTTCTACAACGAAGGCTATGTGGACGCTTTCAAGAACTACACCGAGTACTTCGGCGCGGGCGAGTGGGCTGTCGCAATAATTTTTATCATTCTTATCGTTGCGGTTATCGTTGCGATTATCGTTTTGATTGCACTTGGAATCCGCAAACTCGCAAGGCTGCAAAAAGCCAAAGTTTTGCCACAGGATCTCGTTGAAGAGTGCGCAAACCTCAAAAAACAAATCATCAAAATGTCCGCCGAAAAAGACCGTATCCTCGGTATGCGCGTGAGCGATATCGGCACTTACGAGGGCGAAGAAGAGGGCGCAGAGGGCGAAAAGAAAGAGGAACAATCCCCGACAGGCGAATCCCGTTTCTACAAGCTTACCGAAATCGACAAGATTTACGAAAATTACGTTCCGCCCGTATATGATGATTCTATTACGTTGCCCGAGCTGTGCGATCGCTTCCGCAACTTCGCTTGCTCTCGTATGCGCCTTTACTACAATCCGCGTATCATAAGGCTGTTTATCGCAGGTATGTCCACGTCGCGTCTTATGATTTTGCAAGGTATTTCGGGTACAGGTAAAACTTCGCTTCCGCACGCTATGGGTATATTCCTCAACAACCCGGCGACGATTGCGTCCGTTCAACCGTCCTGGCGTGACCGTACCGAGCTTTTCGGGTACTTCAACGAATTTACCAAACGCTTCAATGAAACCGAAGTTTTGAAAAAGATGTACGAGGCAACTTGGAACGACCAAATTTACCTCACAGTCCTCGACGAAATGAACATCGCGCGTGTCGAGTACTATTTCGCGGAAATGTTGTCAATTCTCGAAATGCCGTCCCGCGACGAGTGGATTGTCGACCTCGTTCCGTCCGGTTGGCCCAACGACCCCAAACATATCGACAAAGGTCGTTTCAGACTTCCGCAAAATATGTGGTTTATCGGCACGGCAAACAACGACGACTCCACGTTTGCAATATCGGATAAGGTTTACGATCGTGCTATGCCTATCAACATCAACAGCAAGGGCGTGCCTTTCGACGCACCGTGGGCGGATAACATCTTCATCAGTTACAAGCACCTCGAAGCAATGTTCAAAGAATCGCAAGAGATATACAAGGTGTCGCAAGACGTGCTTGACAAAGTCAACAAGTTGGACGACTACGTCATCGAGCACTTCCGCCTCGCGTTCGGCAACCGTATCGTCAAGCAGCTCAAAGAGTTTGTCCCGTCATATGTCGGATGCGGCGGAACGGAGCTTGACGGACTCGACTATGTGCTTTGCAACAAGATTTTCCGTAAGTTCGAATCACTCAACTTGTCATATATCCGCGACGAAATCGACGGCTTGATTTTGTATTTGAGCGAGCTTTTCGGAGAGGAAAACATGCAAGAGAGCAAAGAGTATATCAATCGACTTAAAAAATTGTTCTAATTCTACACTTGTTTGTAGACGGAACGCGAGCCGCAAGGAGGCGAGAAAGCGAGCGCCGAACTTGATGAACAGTACAAGTGAACGGGCGAGTGTGGATTTTATCGCCAGTGAACGAGTGGCATAATGAGTGAACGATACCTTTCTATGTGAGAGCCGAGTGTTGCCCCACGCGAAGCGGCCGCCGTGGATTCCCTCAAAGTATGCAGAGGGGGAACGGCGGTATGGGCGCGACGCGTTAAGCAACACATTCGGTGAATGTGTTGTAGCCAAAGCGAACGAGGCGGATTGCGGTGCGCAAACGCCGAAGTCCAAACACGTGAGGAAGGGGAAAGTTTTAATTGTAACAAACGTGTCGGCGTGCGAGTGGGGCTTGCCCCACACCCCAATGAATAATTAGGGCGTGTAGCAAAATTCTACGTCTTAAAATTCCGCTTTATCAATCTATCCGCCAGAGTGGAATATAAATAAATCTCATAAAAGTATGGCAGACAACAAGATTACAAGAGAAGTGTACAAACAGTACGCAAATAAGATTGTTTCCGTCCTCAACAAAGAGGGCTTTTATGAGCAATTCAAAAAACGCGTCGACAAGGGCGCATCGAGCTTCAAACTCGCAAAAAAACGCCTCGTTCAGGATATTTCGATAGACTGGATCGATACGATCGAAAGCATACTTCCCAACCTCGATACCATCGTCAGAAACCCGAGAAAATTTATCGTTCAGGAAGAGGACATCGTTGACGTGTCGCTTGCAAGAAGTATTTCGACGGAATCCGTCAAATACCTTGCGCAGCACACCAATATGATTTCAAAAGTCGACGAAAAGACGGGGGACGTCACGCCGTCCAAAATCCTCAATATCACAAAAGAGGAATCTTTCGAGATTTACGAAAACCGCTTTATTTACACGCTTTTGCTCAAACTCAAAGATTTCGTCACCATGCGTTACGACAAGATCAAAAAGGCGTCGGCAACGCAAGACGTGCTCGAGTTGGACATTGAATCGAGATTTAATCTTCCGAGCAAAAAAATCACTTATAGGACGGAATATTTTGCGCAGTTGAGTTTCGACGAGGTTATGCGCCTCGATCCCGACACGCTCACAAAAATCGAGCGCGTTGCAAAAATCGACCGCATTATCACCGACTTTTTGTCGTCGTCGTTTGCAAAATCCATGCGCAATTCCGCTCCCGTGCGTCCGCCTATCATGCGTACCAACGTCATCTTGAAAGAACCAAACTTCAAGAAGGCACTTACGCTTTGGCAGTTTGTCGAAACGTATCAGCAGACGGCAGGATTTTCAACGTCCGACGAGGTTGAGGACTACGAAATAGACGCCGAAAGCGCGCAAAGGCTCAACAGTATGATAACCCTCAACACAATGGTGTTCGAGAGTTTGTACGACCAATGCGAAACGGATATGGACATGGAGGACAAGCAGTTTGCCGACTTCCTCCGCGTCGGTCAGATGGATTTCGAAAAGGACAAAATCGACCGCGACGAATACGCTCAAAAGCTCGAAGACAAAAAGGAAAACGAGGAAGAAAAGGACAATATCGAAGAGGTGAAACCGCAAGAGGACGCCGAATCCGAAAAGGAAATTCCTCCCGAAACTCCGCCCGAAGAACAAGAACCGGAGCAAGAAGAAAATCAACCCGAAACTCCGCCCGAAATCGAGGAAAAAGAGATAGAAAAAGAGGTTGAAAAGCCTCAGGAAATCGAAAAAGAAGTCGTTGTCGAACATCCCGTCGAAGTCGAACGCTTCAAAGAGATGCCGCCGAAAGCGGATCAGGAAGAAGTGGATCTCGAACCCGATGCGGAAAAATTCGATCAGCATCTTTTCGAGGTGCGAAAGATCTTCAAACGTCCCGACGACGACAAGATCAAGCAAGAAGAAATCATCAAAGCGCGCGACGCAATCGATCGTTGCTTGACGTCTTATCGCAGAATCAAGCAAGAAGAGCTTGACGAGCGCGACAGACAAGAGCGCATACGCCGTCGCAGAGAAGATATTCAAAAACGTGCCGAAGCGTTCAGAAAACAGCGTGAAGAGCTTGAAAAGAATATGGATTCTTCAAACGATTCCGCATATTTCGGCATGGATCCGTTCAGCTTCCAAAAGGCGAAAATTCAAGAAAAGAAACGTCTTGAAGAGGAAGCAAAACGTAAGGAAGCAATCAAGTTCGACAAACACGAAAATCTCGAACTCGAAGATAAAAACACCGACGATATCAACAAATCCATTGACGAGATGGAAGAATCTCGCAGGGCAAATGCCGTTCGAAACGCAAAAATCGATCACGCTCTCGACGCAATCGATTCCGTTATGCCAATCGAAGGAGAAGTTTTGCCCGCTCAAAGAGCGAAATCCAAGCAAACTCTCGACGCGCAAGGTCAAACCGCAACCGTTGCAACGGATGAAGAGCAGAATAGTGAAGTCGCAATCGCTCGAACTGCCGATACGCAAGCGGAGCAAGCCGCCGACGAAACGCATGCAAAGAAAGGGAAACTGCGCCTTGCAAAGCAACAAGATATAAATCCGTGGGAAGAGAAGCCTCACAAGAGCGTAAATCTCACTCCCGTCGACGAAAACAAAGTTGCAGTCGGTGACGTTCACGTCAAAGACGAGGACGAAGTTGCGCCGTGGGGTGATAATGCTCAACTCGGCAAAATCGAGCACGAGGAAGAAAAGAAACCCAAGCGCAAATACAACCGTAAGCCAAAGCAAGAGCCTGAAAAAGAGCAATCCGCAACCGAACAATCCGAGGCGGTAGATTCCGCTCAAAGCGACGAATCGGTAGAGGACGTGAAACCCGTTTCCGAGCTGCGCATAAACATCGGCACCAAGATCGAAGACACTGCCGGTATGGGCATCAGTTTCAAGAGCGAAGATAAGGTTACACCGTGGGGTGAGGGCGCAAATCTCGGAAAACTCGAAGAAGAAGCGCAAAAGCCCAAACGCAAATATACGCGCAAACCCAAAAACGTTGAACAAGTTGACGAAAACAAGCCCGAAACCGCTCTAAATGTCGCTGAAAGCGTGAAAGAGGGTGAAAACAATGGCGAAAACGCAACGGAAGCGGCGGATGCAGTTGAAAACGCACAAAACGCTTTGAGCAAAGACGACGTTGCACAAGAGGACAAAGAACCTCAAAAAGAGGAAACTGCCGACAAGTCCGAGGAAAAAGCGGAAGAAAAATCCGAGAAAATCGACGAAAAAACTGCCGAAATAGCGGAAGAAATACCCGTCAAAAAGCCTAGAAAACCGCGCAAAAACAAGTGGGATTTGAGCGATACCACGCTCAATCAAAAGTACTCGACGCCAAGCGGAAAGAACAAAGTTTTCGGCAAGGTTGACGAGGACAAAGTGGGAGTTGGCGGAATACATTTCAAAGACGGAAGCGACGATCCGTTCGGAGATGTGTTCAGCGTTGCGTCAAAGGCCGAACATAAAGACGACGAAGAAAATTAATAATATTTATTTTTAAAATCGCATACCCGCACGGTTTGCGCCTGAAAACTATGAAAAGCAATCAATCAAAAGCCAAGAAAATTTACAACGCCGTATCGACCGTGATAGTGGCGTTGATTTTCGTATTTATGATTGTCGTCGTAGCGGTGATGTTGGTGCAAAAAAACAGCGGCGGCGAAACCGAGCTTTTCGGATATCGCATGTACGACGTTCTGACGGACAGCATGAGCGGTACGATAGAGCCGGGCGACGTGATTATGTGCAAGAGCGTTGAGGACGTAAACGCTTTGCAAGTGGGGGACATTATCACTTTCAAAGCTCCCAACGGCAACTACAACGAAACCCATCGCATAATCGAAATCATCAAAAACGACGACGGCACGGTCAAGTATTTCAAAACAAAGGGCGACAACGCAAAAGAGGCGGACAAGTGGGAACTTGCGCCCGAAAACGTCAAGGCAAAATACGTCAAAAAGTCGGTTTTTATCGGCGGTTTGCGCAGGTTTATGTCCCATTGGTACGGCTACGTAGCGGTGGTGGTGATTCCGCTTTGCATAGTGTTTGCGCTGATAATCGCATCCTTTGTGCGCGATAAGGTCGCAATCGAAACGGAAAAGAAAAAAGAGAACAAAAAACTTACGCTCGACGATTTTAGCGACGAAGATAAATTGAAGTTGCTCGACAGTTTGAAAGACGAGAATAATTGTGAAAACGGCATGACTTTTCAAGACGATATCGCCGAAAAAACGGGTGAAAACCTGTCGGAAGAGGCACCCGAAAGCACGTTGTGCGACGACAAAAAAGAACAATAGATCTCGTTTAATCGTTTTTTAAGAAAAAAACACGAAAAAATATTTTTTTACGGTATCTAACCGAATATATCGCACTTACATATACGCTTTGCATTTTGGGGTGCGATAAATTTTATTGCGTTTTCCGACTTGCTATGATAATATAAGTAAACTAATAAATATATAGGGGAGAGTGTTATGCTCGCAAAGATACTCAGTTACGCCTTGGACGGACTGACGGGTTATGCCGTTGACGTTGAGGTCGATATCAACAGCGGTTTGCCCGGTTACGATATGGTCGGGCTTGCATCGACGGCTACCAAGGAGAGCAAAGAGCGCGTGCGTTCGGCGGTGAAAAACAGCGGTTTTCAATATCCTGCAAAGCGTATTATCGTCAATCTCGCGCCTGCCGACACAAAGAAGGAAGGCCCCGTGTTCGACCTTGCGGTCGCGCTCGGAATTATGGCTGCGACCGGTCAACTCGAAAACAAAGCGTACAAACAATACGTTATCATAGGCGAACTATCCCTCAACGGCGAACTTCGCCACGTCAACGGTATTATGCCGTTGCTTATATCCGCAATGCAGGCGGGGCATCGCAAGTTTATAATCCCTGCGTCGAACGCGCGAGAAGCGAGCTTTATCGAAGGGATAGATGTTTATGCGCTCTCGACTTTGCGCGACGTTGTGGAGATGCTCTCGGGCGTTCACTACGACAAAGTGCCGTCGTCGACGTACGAATCGGCATGCGTAAATCACGGTTACGGCGTGGATTTTGCCGACGTAAAGGGGCAAAGCGTTGCAAAGCGCGCAATGGAAATTGCGGTTGCTGGCGGACACAACGCTCTTATGATCGGTCCTCCCGGCGCAGGAAAAACCATGCTTGCAAAATGCGTGCCTACGATTATGCCGGAAATGACTTTCGAAGAAGCGATCGAAGTGACCAAAATTCACTCGGTTGCAGGCATATTGGACAGCGACGTGGGCATCGTAACGACAAGACCGTTCAGGACGCCGCATCACACCACGACTGTTCCGGCATTGGTGGGCGGTGGAGCAAAGGCAAAGCCGGGCGAGGTGAGCCTTGCAAACTACGGCGTGTTGTTCCTTGACGAAATGCCCGAATACTCCCGTCGTGCGCTTGAAACATTGCGTCAGCCGCTGGAGGACAGAAAAGTCACGGTATCGAGGGTGCAACAAACAACCGAATATCCCGCAAACTTTATGCTTATTGCGTCGATGAATCCGTGTCCTTGCGGAAACTACGGCTCGAAGAACCAAATTTGCCGTTGTACTCCCGCTCAAATACACAATTATGTGTCAAAACTCAGCGGTCCGCTTATGGACAGAATAGATTTGCAAATCGAAGTTGATAATATCTCCTATGACGAATTGCGCACAAAGCAATCGGGCGAATCGTCTGCCGAAATCAAAAAGCGCATCAACAGAGTTCGTGCGTTGCAACGTGAAAGGTTTGTAAACGACGGCATCTCGACAAATGCCGAGATGGGCTCGAAAGAACTTGCAAAGTATTGCCAAATCGACGAAAACTGCGAAAGGTTGCTCAAAAAAGCCTTTGAAAAGCTCAATTTGAGCGCAAGAGGCACGACGAGAATACTCAAAGTCGCGCGTACAATCGCAGATATAGAAGGCTGCGAAAACATCCTTCCCGCGCATATCGCGGAGGCGATTCAATATAGAGGTCTTGACAGGAAATACAGCTGATGGACAGATTTGACGACACAACAAAAACTCTTGTCGCGCTTCAATGGGTTGACGAGCTTGCAAACAAGAAAAAAGCCGCTTTGCTCGAACAATTCGACGAACCGTGCGAGTTGAAAGAGACTTTTGCAAGAGGAATAGTCGAAAAAACATTGGGAGACCGTTCAAACGAGTTTTTTGCAAATATCGACAAAATAGACTCTATTTTGGAAGATATGCAAAAGAGAGAAATCCATTGGATAACCTATCTCGACGACGAATATCCTCAAACGCTTTGCGACGTGTACGACAAGCCTATCGCGCTTTTTGCAAAAGGCAACGTAGACGCTTTGAAAATGCGTATAATTTCAGTGGTGGGCACGCGTAGGCCTACGAGATACGGCGCAAAAGTTGCCGAAGAATTTTCAAGAGAATTTGCAAGGGCGGGTCTTTGCATAGCGTCGGGACTTGCAAGAGGCGTGGACGGAATCGCGCACAAAGCGTGCGTTGACAACGCATCGCCCACAATCGCCGTTTTTGCAAGCGGACTCGACGTCGTGTATCCGGCGGAGCACAGAGGGCTTGTGGACGGCATACTTGCAAACGACGGGTTGATTTTGAGCGAATATCCGCTCGGAACAAAACCGCTTCAATACCATTTTCCCGACAGGAATCGTATTGTCAGTGGAATATCCGAGGCGGTTTTTCTTCCGCAAGCGGCAAAGAAGAGCGGCTCGCTCATTACGATGAGGCTTGCAATCGAGCAGGGCAAAGAGATATTCGTAACGCCCGGCAACATCTACGATGAGGAAAACGCAGGCGGCAACGAATTGTTGAGAGAAATGCCGCATGCGCTTGCAATATCGCCCGAGGACGTTCTCGACGCGCTTCACGTGCAAAGGGAAGTCGTCGAAAAACAGCCCGTGCAGCTTGATCTTGTTCAAAGCTCGATTATCGACGCTTTGCACGACGGCGAAAAGCATTTTGAAGAGCTGCTTGCTGAAACGGGACTTGGCGTTGCCGACCTTACAAACGTACTTTTCAACCTCGAAATAGACGGACTTGTAGTTAAGACGGCAGGAAATTTTTACGCCTTGCCTTAAGCAGAGCGTATGATATCGCTACGGCGGTGATATCGTGCGTTGCACAATGATATCGCCTGCGGCGGTGATATTGCACTTCGTGCAGTGATATGCACGCAAAGCGTGCGTGATATTGCGGCTGCGCCGCAGTTGCGGAGAATTAACACTAATTCCGCACTATTAATGAATCATAAAACCGAAACTAATAAGCAATTAGGAGATAGAATGAAACAACTCATCATCGTTGAGTCACCGCACAAGGCAAAGACCATACAAAAGTATTTGGGTAACGACGCCGCGGTGCTTGCGTCCAAAGGCCACGTTTGCGATTTGCCTACGCGCTCTTTGGGCATCGACGTGGACAACGGTTTCAAACCGCAGTATATCGTCACGCCGGACAAGGAAGCGACCATAAAACAACTCTCTCAGGCAGTCAAAAAGTACGACAAAGTTTATCTCGCAACCGACCCCGATCGTGAGGGAGAAGCTATATCGTGGCATTTGAAAAACACACTGGGAGTGCAAGGCGACAAAGTGCGTATCGAGTTTAACGAGATTTCGCCAAAAGCCGTGCGCGCCGCTATGGAAAATCCGCGTGAAATCAACATGGATTTGGTCAACTCGCAACAGGCAAGACGAGTGCTCGACCGCCTTGTCGGTTACAAAATTTCGCCCATTCTTTCAAGAAAGCTCAAACCCAGTCTTTCTGCGGGACGCGTGCAATCCGCCGCACTCAAAATGATTGTGGACAGAGAGAAGGAAATCCGCGATTTCACGCCCGAAGAGTACTGGACGATAAACGCTATGCTCTTGAAAGACGGCGCAAAAAAGACAAAAGCAAATCTTTTCGTTGCCGCGCTCAACGACAAGAACGGCGAGAAAATTAAGCCCTCTTGCGCGGACGAAGCGTATGCGGTTGCCGACCTTATGAGAAAGTGCGACTATCACGTAGACGACGTGAAAAAGAGCGTGTCTTTTTCAAAACCCGCACCGCCGTTTACCACGTCCACAATGCAACAAGAGGCGAGCCACAAGCTCAATATGACGGCAGAACGCACGTCGAGAGTTGCGCAACAACTTTACGAGGGCGTCAACATCGAGGGCGAGGGACAACACGCACTCATCACTTACATCCGTACCGACAGCGTGCGTATTTCTCCCGATTTTGCAAAGATCGCTTTGTCCTTCATTGCCAAGAACTACGGAAGCGAATACGCGCCTAAAACGCAAAACATTTACAAGACCAGCGACAACGCGCAAGATGCGCACGAGGCAATCCGTCCCATCGATCTCAACCGCACTCCGAAATCTCTCGAAGGCAAAATGGACAGAGACGCGTATAGACTCTACAAACTCGTGTACGAGCGTTTTATGGCTTCGCAAATGACGCCTGCTCAATACAACACGATGAGAGTGCATATTCTCGGTGAAAGCGGCGATGAAAAGCTCGGTTTTGTAGTCAAAGGCAAGAGCGTCAAATTTAAGGGCTTTACCGCCGTGTACTCGGCAACCGTCGAGGAAAACGACGAGGACAAGGAACTCGACACCATGCCCGACCTCAACGAAGGCGAGCATCTTAATCTAGACGACGTGGGATGTGAACAAAAGTTTACCAAGCCCCCGGCGAGATACAACGACGCAACGCTTGTCAAAGCACTCGAAGAAAACGGAATCGGACGTCCCAGCACGTACGCAAGCATAATTTCCGTCATCGCAAAGCGCGAGTACACAGAAAAGCAACAAAAATCAATCGTCCCCACGCAACTGGGCGAGGCGGTGTGCGAATACATGGAAAAGAATTTCCCGGATATTATGAACCTTAACTTTACCGCTCGTCTGGAAGGCGCGTTGGATAAGGTTGCGGACGGCAAGCAACAATGGCAAGAACTTATCGGAGCGTTCTATCCGCGCCTTATGAAGTTTGTCGAGCGTGCCGCAAAACAGGGCGGCGGAAACTATTTGCCCGACGAAGAAAGCGACGTTGTTTGCGACAAGTGCGGCGCAAAAATGGTTGTGCGCCACGGCAAATACGGACCTTTCCTTGCTTGTCCCAACTATCCCAAGTGCAAAAATATTAAACGCATAGTGGAGGTTGTCGGCAAATGCCCCAAGTGCGGCGGCGACGTGAGCAAACGCATTTCGAAGGCAGGCAAGACGTTCTACGGATGCACAAATTATCCCAAGTGCGATTTCATCAGCTGGGATGTGCCGGCACCGTATTTCTGTCCCGATTGCGGCTCTACGATGAAAGTGGTGAAGCGCGACGACAAAACCTACTACGTATGCACCAACCACTCTTGCAAGCATAGAGAACTCGTCAAGGAAGAAGAGTAAGGCACCATTGCTCAAACGGCATTGCGGTGGAATCAATCGCCTTATGTCATTCCGAGAAGTGAAACGACGTGGGAATCCCCTAAATAGAAACAAGAACACTTTCGGCGATTGACAAACACCGCATTTGTTCTCGCAATCTCTACCGCGCAGAGAATTTGTGCTATCGGTTCAGGCAAAGAAAAAACTCCCGCCGCAGTTCCGCCAAATTATCTGCTTGGTGGTCACTGCGCACGGTTGCGGATAAAAAGATAAGAAAAGCAAAAATAGGATAACAAATGTTTAAACTGGCTCTGAAAAACATCACGTCGAAACCGATGCGGTTTGTCGCCACGACTTTGGCAGTCGCGGTTGTAGTCGCGATGATTTTTTGCATGATTTCTTTCAAGGGTGCGGTTTTCGACTATATTTATGCCACCGAAACGGCTTCGGCAGGCGTGAGCGACATCACGATTTCCACCAACAGCACCAGCGATCGCATCATGAAAGACGATCCGCTGCAAAGCGTTGAGGGTATAGAGCAAATCGTACCGTCACTCAAACTTTACGCAATGTACGGAGAGGAATACGTCGGCGTGCGCGGTTTCAAAAAAGGACAGCTCGAAACGCTTGCAAAAATAGAGATTATCGAAGGCGACATAGCCAAGTTGCAAAGCGGAGAGCGGAGCGACGATATAATCGTATCGCAAGATGCGGCAAAACATTTCGGATGGAGCGTGGGCGACAGGGCGGAGTTTGTGCTAGGAACGAAAAAAGTGGTTTGCTACATCGGCGCAATCGCAAAGCAAAGCGGATATTTTCTTGACGACGCACCTTATTTGATGCTCGGGCTCACCGAGAACTTTTCAAAACTCATACTTTCAAGCGAAAATCTTTGCAACGAGATTCACGTCGTTCTGAGCGACAAAACGAAAGTGGATGCAACCGTAAATGCGATTTTGGCAATGGACGCCTACAAAGATATGCTCGTTTCGCCGTCAAAGGACGCAAAGTATATCGAAGAACAAACTCAAAGTTTGACAGCTCCTATCGTGCTTGCGGGCGGAGCGGTGCTTGCGCTGGGCATTGCGTTTATCGTGCTGTTGTTTATGATGAGCGAGGGCGAAAAAGTCAATCTCATATCAAAGCTCAAAGTCGTGGGCGCAACAAAAAAACAAATATTTGCGTTGTTCGTCACGGAAAGTGCGATTCAATCATGTATCGGCACTCTTGTAGGCTCTGCGCTTGCGGTGGGAATTTTCGTAGGACTTTTGAAACTCACCTTGTCGCAAAGCGTAACTTTCGGCATATCGGTAGGATATTTATTCCTCGCCGGCGGAATCGGACTTGTCTGCTCGATTTTGAGTTCGCTCCTGCCTATTTTGCGTTCTTTCAAAGGCAGTATAAGGGAAAATCAACTTGACGTAAGCAAGCCGTCGAAGGTGGGCGTTGCGCTCGTAGTTTTGTTTACATTGCTCACGATTGCGAGCGTCGTTGTCGAATTTTGTGTTCCGACCGCAAGGGCGATTACAGCGGTATTTTCAATGATTTTTGCCATTGCGTTGCTTGCCGTCGCTTGCTCGAAAGTTCTTAAAATCAGCGGAAAAGTTATAGCAAAAACTCACTCTCCCGCAATAAAAATAGGTGCGAAAAGCATTGTGCGCGACAAGCGTTTTGCGCGTTCGGTGACCATGCTCACCGTCGGCATGACCATTGCGATGATGCTGTTTATGGCGTATTCGCTTACGACTAGCATATTTACGTCCTACGTTGACGAGTTCAAAGACATGGTGTTTGTCACCAACATTCAAGCCGACGTAGACGTTTCCCGGTTCGAGCAAATCGACGGCGTGAAGTCCGCAACCAAAATGGTGTGGAGCAATGCCGATTTGATTGTGGACGGCAAGGAAAAAACAATGAACGTACTCGGTTCGAAAGACGTTCTTGAAATGGTGGATTTTGAGTATATTACGCCAAAAACAACGGTTTACGAACGCATTTCAAGCGATAAACCGTATGTTTTTGTAGATTATGCTCTATGCGAACTGTACGGGGTTCAAGAGGGCGATACGCTTGAGATGACGCTTGACGGCGCAAAGAAATCTGTCGTCGTGGGCGGCATATTGAAGCACACGCTGTTTAGCGGCAACTACGTGGTTTTGTCGCAGGAAAGCATTGAAAACCTGTTTGGCAAAAAGGTTGACACCGTGCTCGCAATCATTGACGGAGATATGGATTCGACCATCGGATTGTTGCGCGAAAAGTTTGCAGGCAACAACTATTACGTCATCGAAACGCTTGAAGCGTTCAAGTGGGAAATGGAAAGCATGCAATCCGTGTTCGACCTCATCGGCACGCTTGCCGTCGTCGTGACGATTTTCATTTTTGCGGTTACGGTCGTGTCTACGCTCATCGGCAGAGCGACGTCGCAAAAGGGCAGAGTCGCGTTGCTCAACGCAGGTATGTCCAAAAATTCGTTGCTGGGTGCGGAAGTGTTTGAGCACGCTCTCGTTGCGGCTGTTTCGTTTGCCGTATCGTTTGCGTTTTCGGTGCTTATCACTTCGAGCCTTATCCATGCGCTCCGTCTGTTCCGACTTTACTTCGAGTTTATGTACGAAGCGTGGGTGGTGGCTTGCGTGGGCGGCGCAATGAGCGCGGGTTATACTCTCGTACCCCTTGCGCTTTGCTTCAAAAAAGGTTATAATATCAAAAAGGTATAGATATGAAAAAGTCGAAAAACGTCCTTATATTGTTGCTTGCCCTCGTGCTTTTGATGAGCGCGAGTCTTGTTGCGTGCAACAATCGAGGAAATGCCGCGCAAAAAGAGCGTGCAAACCAGACGAGCAGAGTTGAGCAAACATTTCTTTCGGGCATAAACGAAAAATGGAGCGCAAATCTTTCGGATGAGGAGATTGCGACGCTTGAAAATGCGGGAGATTACGTCGTCACGAAAGGTTGGACGAGCCTTGTTTGTGACGTAGTAAACGCTTCGAGTTTGCAAACCGCAAAGATAAAGTCGCTTGCCGATTCGCTTGAAAGCGAGGAAGGGAAGAAACTTCTCAAAGAGTTTTCGAACAACGCAGAGCTTCTCGTACCTATGCTCAAACAAATCGGGCTTACCGCAAGCGACATTTCTACGCTTGCCTACGATTTGATTTCAAAACTTATAAGCGACGGTAGAACCACTGTTTCGAATATAGTCGACCGTTTGGACAACGTGAAAGACGTTATGATTCGAAACTCTGCAAGTGCGGCGGCACTCGAAAACGTGTCCGCCAACAGAGCAGTGTTGAACCTTGCAAAGCAATCGCTCAACGCAACCGATGCACAAAAGAGCGAGATGCAGAGTGCGCTTTCAAACGCGCAAAGCGCAATGAGCGAGTTGATTGCGTTTGCATACGACACCTCGGTCAACACGCTGACGGACGAGCTTTATTCAAAACTTTTCGGTGACGACGGCGCACTGTCCAACGTGTCCGAGAGCGAATTGGCAACGCTTGTGAGCGCGCTTTTGAGCAACGTTTCGAGGCTCAAAAACGCTCTTACGCAAAGCGAAATCGAAAAACTCGACGTCGCGCTCGATTTGTTTATAAGCAATTTCGACAACAAGAGCATATCTTCGGCGGTGTATTCGCAAATCATCAAATACGCAAAATACGCGTATATGGCGGTTGACGTGATACCTTCTCTTTGCGACGTTGCGCTTGCAAGCAAGGACGTGATGTCGAACAAGGATTTCATCACCGACTTTTTGAGCGTCGTAAAACTAGACGAAGAGAAAAAACTCAACGAGTCCACAAGTTCGCTCAACAAACTCGTTTTGGCGGCAAGGCTTATCGACGGAGTTATGGAAAGCGGCAAGTTTGACCAAAACGGCATAAACGGACTTATCGACAGAGTTTGCGAGCAAGGAGCGGAAGGCTATCAAAAAGCTATGCCGGTGATAATTCTCGACCTTCTTCTCAACGTGTCCGATCTCGCCAAAGAAATCGAGGGCGATACTTTGAAGCCCGCACATCCCGATATAATCGATCAAGATACGCTTTTGATTATGCTCGGTTCGCTGTTTTTCAACGCAAATATCGACAAGCTCAAACAGTGCTATTACGATTTTGAAATGAATCCCACTCAAAAGAATTTGTCCGCGCTGTACACGACGGCGTCCCTTTGCGGCTTTGAAAGCATAATTGGCGAGAGCAATCCAAACAAGCGTCCGGCGGAAGTTACGGACGAAACTTTGCCGTATATCAAGAGCTGGTACAACTGGTATATCGGCAAAATCGAGGACGTCAGCACAAAGATTGCGTCTTGCATTCCTGCGGTCAAAAACGATTTGAAAGCGTTTATCGCCGATTATTATGAGGAAAACTCGGCAAGTCGAGCCGCAATAAAACAAATCGCAAATTGGCAAATCTTCACAAGCGACGTTGACAGCAACGACGTGCAAAACGTATATATGCCCGTTTTGTCCGAAAGCAAAATTCTCGGCGCGGCGATTTTGTTTGTGTGGTGAAACGCTTGACAGCGTATGAAAAATAGGATAATATCAAAATAGATAAAAAAATATCGAATCAAAAACGATGTGCGTCGGCAAAACGGAGTGTAGGGTGCGCCCGAAACGATGGCAACAACCGACAAGAGAACGGAGTGTAAGATGACGAGCAAAATCGCAACATTTTTGCGCTACCGTTTGAGGTGGCGCATTTTTTTTGAAAGGAGTGTCAAATATGAAAAAGATAGGCGTTGTGGGCATAGTCCTCAAAGGCGACAAGAGCGTTGCTGTCGAAATGCAAAAAGTTTTGAGCGATTTTGCGGATATTATCATCGGGCGTATGGGCGTGCCGCGAGAGGAAGCCAACGCAATCGCACTTATCGTCGAGGGTACGCAGGAGCGTATATCCGCGCTTACGGGCAAACTCGGACGATTTGAAAGTTTGCACGTTAAGTCTGCAATAACTTCGTTTGAAGTTTAACACCTTTTCGAAGACGGAATTGGAGTCGCAAGGCGACGACCGTAGCGAGCGCCGAGCTTGA
>OWIM01000052.1_pt1 | contig 74314 bp, 80 predicted proteins | sample 1732751 | NCBI WGS metagenome assembly OWIM01 (sample SAMN05065749, study PRJEB22554) | human gut metagenome | biome: ENVO:2100002; feature: ENVO:00000062; material: ENVO:00002003 | host: Homo sapiens | place: USA
TGGCCGTCAGCAAAACCTGTTCCTGTGGTGCCAAATCCGGTTCCTGCTACAAAGAGGGACATTCTCATTCTTACAATTGCCCGAGCGGATACTCGGCAACCAATTCATGGGGCGGTTCAGCCCAGACTGCTCCCAAGACCTGTTCCTGCGGTGCTGCTTCGGGAACCTGTTACAAAGCTCCGGCGCACACCCACAGTTACAGCTGTCCCAGCGGGTACCAGGCATCCAGCTGTTCATCCTCTCAGACCCAAACTGGGACAACTTCTAAGGTTTGCTCTTGCGGCGCTGCTTCCGGCACCTGCTATAAGTGCAAGGGTTGCTCTTTCTCAAACGAATGTCCTGGCTACCTCTTTGTTAGCTGTAACTATGGCATTATAGCTTCTTGTACAGCTTGCGGTACAACAAAATACAAATGTAGTCTATCTCCATCTGGAGGCAGTTCTCAGAACAAATGCAACAACTATGCGGGTATCTGTCGCCAACGTTGCAATGCCGTCGGTTATGAAAACTGGGATCACACGGATGGCGGCCGACCAGCACAATACTGTGCTATGGCATCCGAACAATAAAAAAACCAACCCCGGGACTCAACATCCCGGGGTTTTTATCGCATACATTTCAAAACAGCCGCTAAATTTGCACTTGTATCCCGTCAGACGTAATCTCGCAACGACCGCCTATCGGCAGTGTCAACATCGGCGTTGTATGGCCGAAATCGACATTGGCAATCACCGGAAGTTCCTTTAATTGGGGAATGGAATTAACGATATACTCCAACTTTTCGCGGGAAATTTCCGATGCTTTTTGAAACCGTCCGATAACGACCGCCTTGACGTTGATAAAATCAGGCTGATAGGCCAAAGCCTGCAGCTCTCTTAAAAAAGTCGTATCATCTCCGGCCGAACCAAAACAATTTTCAACAAACAATACGGTATTCTTTTTAAATGCCGAACGATAAGGCGATCCCAGCAGCAAATCAAACGTTCCCAGATTGCCGCCGATAATCGTACCTTCGGCTTCGCCCTTATGGATTGTCCAATACCCTTCATTGGCAATAAAGTCTCGCTTGTTCTGGTCAATAAACCACAAATCGTCGCTCCACTCCTTTGACGGTTCAACAACATAGCCGCCTTTGCCGCAGAGCATATTCCGGACGTGTTCCAGCGTATAGTCAAACCCCCGGGCCATTCCGAAAGAGCTGTAATGCGGCCCGGAAAACGTCACCAACCCGGTTTGTGCGTAAATGCCGTTCAATAATGCGGTAATATCGGAAAAGCCGCAAAAAATTTTAGGATTCTTTCTAATCAGTTCATAATCCAGAAACGGAAGCAGCTGATTGGAGTTGAAACCGCCGATAATCGTAAAAATCGCTTTTACTTCAGGATTGGCAAAAGCCTCGTGAATATCCTCAACCCGGTCAGCGATGGAAGACGTCCCCATCATATCCCAGTTGTCATCCGTCATATGTTTGCCGAAAGTCACTTTAAGTCCCATCTCGCCAAAGCGTTTCAGCGCCGTTTCGCGACTGTCGGCACCGATGATTTTAATCCCTCTCGACGGTGCAACCACTCTGATTTCATCACCTTTTTTCAAAGGCGCCGGAATAATTTTCTGCATCGCATTCCTCCTCAAAATTAGTTTTGTATCATAAAAACACCTTTTTCAAAATTCTACAACTATAATTCTGTTGCAATTAAAATTCTGCGGCCTTAATATCAGAACAAAACAAGAACATTTAGGAGTCTTCTGATATGAGTTTTGGTTCTCCCGCTGCCGATTATGTTGAGCCCAAACTGGATCTCAACCGTCTGCTCGCCCCCCACCCCGTGTCAACTTATTTTCTGCGTATGGACACCGACCGCCTCCTTGCCGAAGGAATCAAAAAAGGCGACATTCTGGTAATCGACCGCAGTTGTCCGCCCCGCCCGGGAAAGTTTGTCGTTGCCGAAACCGGAGGAGAATTCCGGGTCGTACGATACGTCTCCCGTCCCGCAACCGGCATCGCCTGCGGCGTCTGGGGTGTAGTAACTTCCGTTATCAGGCAGCTGTCATAATGTTTATGTTGATTGACTGCGACAATTTTTTTGTGTCTTGCGAACGTATTTTTCAGCCCAAACTGAAAAACCGTCCCGTTGTTGTGCTTTCCAACAACGACGGCTGCGTCGTTTCCCGCTCCTACGAAGCAAAAGCGCTTGACATTCCGATGTGTTGCCCGTTCTTCAAAATCGAAAACTTTTTCAAACGCAACAACGGCATTGCCCTCTCCTCCAACTATGAACTTTACGCCGATATTTCCCGCCGGGTAATGGCTTTGCTGCGCTTCCGTTTTGGAGAAATCGAAACCTATTCTATCGACGAAGCCTTTGTCAAAGTTTCTGACCGCAACAATTTTTTCACGCTTGCCTCCAATCTCCGGCAGGATATCCTGAATCAGATTGGCATTCCGGTATCCATAGGCATCGCAAAAACCAAAACCTTATGCAAAATAGCCAGCAAAACCGCCAAAAAAAACTTCAAGCTCTGCCAGCTTACAACCGAACCGCTGCTTTCGGAAACTCTCGCGGCAACAGACATTCAGGATATCTGGGGAGTGGGAAGACGTCTCGCCTCCCGGCTGCGTTGCCTCGGAATATTTAACGGTCAGGAACTGGCGCACGCCCCGCTGAAAATGATTCGTACCGCTTTCGGCCTCCCCCTGGAAAAAACGGTGCTGGAACTAAATCAAACGCCCTGCTTGGACATAGAGCCGCCGGAAATGGCCAAATCCCTGATTTCATCGGGAAGCTTTGAAGTCGAGATTCAAAACTACGACCAACTTAAACAAAATCTCGCCGAATTCGTGGACTGTGCCTGTTTGCGGCTGCGTCGGCAACAGGCTCTAGCCAACGGCATCTGGACCGAACTTCACAGCAACCGTTTCAACCCCAATCGTCCCCGTTACGACAATGCCCGTTTCATCAGTCTGGATCAGCCCTCGGACAACACCGCAGACTTTATGAACGCAATGAAACGGGGATTAGACGCCATCTACAGACCAGACTGCTGGTATAAAAGAGCCGGCGTAACCTTGGTTGGCCTGGAAACGGCGAATTCCGGACAGCAAAACTGGCTGGTTGACCGTCGTCGCATTGAGCGGGGACACGCTCTGATGCAAACTTTCGATGAAATCAATCGCAAACACGGCCGTAAAACCATTTTTTTTGCCGCCCAGACGCCCAAGGCCAAATCATACCTCAAAAGGGAATTCAAAAGCCCCAATTTTACCACCTCTTGGAACGAACTGCCCAAAGCCACCTGAAATTAAGCCAGCGGTGCATCCTTGGTACAAAAGAACCAATCCTGACAGTACAGTTCTGCCGGCGTCTTTTCAATCCGCTCGTACATCGCCTGGCTGTCGGACGGCGCCCCGGCCAAAACGCTTTCTCCCGGTTTCCAGTTCGCCGGAGTGGCAACCCCGTATTTATCGGTCGTCTGCAAAGCTTCCAGTAAACGCTTTATTTCTTCAAAGTTGCGCCCGGTAGACAACGGATAGTAAAGAATAGCCCGGATTTTGCCTTTCGGGTCGACGACAAACACGGCGCGCACCGCTTTGGTATCGCTTGCATGCGGCTGAATCATCCCGTACTTTTTTGCCACTTCCATTTTCATGTCGGCAATAATCGGAAAACTGATTTGCTGCCCGGAATAATCGTTAAAACGAATACGTTCCTGAATATTTTTTATCCACGCCAAATGCGAACTGACGCTGTCCACCGACAATCCCAGCAGCGCCGTATTCAGCTTTGCAAAGTCATCCGCCAACGCGGCAAAGGTCGCCACTTCGGATGTGCAAACCGGTGTAAAATCGGCAGGATGAGAAAACAAAACCACCCATTTTCCCTTGAAATCGTCCGGAAAACTTATTTTGCCCATCGTCGTATCTGCGCTGAAAGACGGAGCGTCATCGCCAATTAACGGCATCTTGTTAAGTTCAATATCAACTTCGGCATCCATTGTTTGTCTCCTAAATTAACCATATGACAACTAAATCCTGATATATTCGCGGCAAAGATATTTTCAAGCCGCAAAACATTCAGCCTACTGGAAGAACGGCTTGCTGCAATTATATTAAACCTGCCGTTTATTTTGGGAAAACGAATGAATATTGATATTTACATTGCCGTCACCGGGTTTTTGCTGCTCTTATGCGTCTTTGCCAACAAGCTTTCTGACCGCTTTGGCATTCCTTCGCTGCTGCTTTTTTTGGCTTTGGGAATGATGGCCGGCATCGACGGCCCCGGCGGCATAAACTTTCAGGATTCGCGTTTGACAAACTACATCGGCACCATTGCTCTCATGTTCATTTTGTTCAACGGAGGCCTGCTCACCAACTGGAATTCCGTCCGCAACGAACTTTTCCGCGGGACGCTTCTGGCAACCGTCGGCGTTTTTCTGACCGCGCTGTTTTTGTTCCTGCCGGCGTATTATCTGCTCCGGCTGCCGCTGGAAATTTCCCTGCTGCTCAGCGTCATCGTTTCTTCGACCGATGCCCCGGCGGTATTCGCCGCCATGCGGACCTCAAAAATCAGAATCTCGCCTAAACTGAAATCTCTGCTCGAATTTGAATCTGCCAGCAACGACCCGATGGCCGTTTTCCTTTCCATGGCAGCTCTGGCTTACCTGACTCAGCCGGAAATGCAGGTGGGCGAGTTAGGCTCGTTTTTTGTCCGCCAAATGTCCGTCGGCATTATTTTCGGCATGGCATTGGGACGTATTGCCGTACACATCCTGCAAAAATCGCACTTGCCTTATCCCGGACTTTATCCCGTCTATGGCATCAGTATCGTCTTTCTGATTTACAGCCTGACCCAGCTGTCCGGCGGCAGCGGAATTTTGGCGGTTTACATCTCAGGCATCATCATCGGCAACAATGTTTTTATGTTCCGCCGTCATCTCATCCGCTTCTGCGATTCGCTGGCCTGGATAATGCAAATCGGAATGTTCCTGATTTTAGGCCTGCTGGTCAATCCTCACGAACTGATAGCCGTCGTCCCCGTGGGCGTGGCCTGCACAATGCTGCTGATGTTCATCGCCCGTCCGTTTGCCGTGTTTATCTGCCTGTTCAAAAGCAATTTCACCTATTCCGAACAGACTTTAATCAGCTGGGCCGGTTTCAAAGGTGCTGTTCCGATTATCCTGGCCACTTATCCGTTGATGGCCAAAATCCCGGATGCCCCCTACATCTTCAATCTAATCTTCTTCCTGGTTATCATCTCGGTCTTGTTCCAGGGTAAAACGCTGCCGGCTCTGGCTCGACGTCTGCATTTGGAAACCCCGTCCCGAAGGAGACACCAGAATGCCAAAAACACCTAAAAATTTCTATATTTTCCGTCACGGAGAGTGTCCTCTGAACGTCAGCGGACGCATTCAGGGACAAACCTTTGACGGAGAACTGACCGAAAAAGGCCGTGCTCAGGCCCGCCGGGCCGGCCGCAAACTGCAAAACAAAAACATTGAAATCATCGTCAGCAGCCCGATGAAACGGGCACGCCAGACCGCCGCAATCGTAGCGTCATACGTCAAGGCGCCCATCGTCTTTGATGACCGCCTCAAAGAAGTAAATATGGGAATTGTCGAAGGTATGCATATTTCCGAGGTAGAAACAAAATACAAAGACATTTACCTCAAGTGGCGCGACTGCAGACTGGAAGACACCACAACCCGTTTTGAAAACGGAGAAACCAAAGCCGAAGTCCGGCAGCGGATACTGGAAGTTTTAAACCACTATGCCGAAGAAACCGACTATATCTGCATCGGCGTCTCCGGTCACGGCATTACCATTTCGCAAACGCTGCTCAGCCTCGGAATCAGAAAATACGACATTCCTAACGGTTCGGTCATGCATCTGACCTATCGGGGCCATAACTGGAATTACAACGGATTCTTGGAGGATTAAGATGAAAAACCTGATGCCGCTTTCCTTACGACACGTCTTTGCAAAAGACTTCAACATCAGTCTTTTTGTCAGCTTTTGCCTCCTCGGACTCTATCACTATCTTCCGGAAACCGTCGCCGCCTACGATCAGAGCGGCCTCTACCGTCTTACCTTTATTCCTGCCTTCAACGGTTTTCTGACCGGTGCCGTAATGCTTCTGCTCAACCACTATTTTTCCTACCGGCGCTACACCTCCCTTTATTACACCGAAGACAAGAGCAAACTTCTGTTCGTAGCCTTCCTGGCCGGCTATTGCGGATATCTGATTAGTTTTTCCGTTTGGACGACTTATCTGGTAACGCTCGCCGTCATTTATTTTTCCGTCGCCAAAATACGAAGTTTCATTAACAAACTTTCCGGATTGCTGGCCCCGGGAAAACTGCCCTCGGTTGCCGATGTCGGAAGCTTTTTCAACTTTTTCATCTCGCTGATTATTTCCTTTGCGGTAATAAACCTTTCCTTAAACGAACTCTGCCGGGCTGCCGGCTTGCCGGAAGCCTTCAATTTTAATCAGGGAATTGCGGGAGTGGTCGACGCCGTTTATTTCAGCGCCATAACGATGACGACGGTCGGATACGGCGACACTATCCCGCAAACGACAATCGCCCGCGTTTTTGTCTCTTTCGAATGTATTACCAGTTATCTGATGCTTGGGGTTATGATTGGTTTGTTAACCAAAGGCATCAAACCGCGCAAATACTAGAAAACCGGGAATGTTTCCCGGTTTTCTTTCTGCTTGTTTAAACTTCCTGAAGCTCAAACAACTCTTTGCCCACGCCGCACAACGGACATACCCAGTCTTCGGGCAAATCTTCAAACGGAACTTCGCCGTCATAAACATAACCGCAAACGGTGCATACCCATTTTTTTCCTTCAGTATCAGACATTTCTTTTCCTTTCTGTGTTTTTATAAAATTCTCAAAGCTTTTCATCACGTCATTCTTGAAATAAGAACGATAATCCAAATAAGTGAGAGGCTCATCCGGACGATGCGCGGCAACGGCACTTTGAACCTCCGCTACGAAAAGCGTATTGCTTTCCAGCGGAAATTTGTGCAAAACCCGACAGCGAAATATTGCCAAATTATCCTTTAGAAAAGGCAAACCTTCTTCCTCAAAATATTCGACATTTTTCCACTTGTCAACATTGCGGCTGGATTGAAAGCCAAAATTAGCCACCACAAAAGGAGAGACGTTCTTGCACAATACCGACAATGAAAATACGCCGTCTTTTTCAATACATTGTTTGGTGTAACTGCCGTTGGAGCAAGACAAAGCAATGGCGACCGGTTTGTTGGCAACTTGCATGACTGCATCGACAATGCTTCCCGCAAAACGGTTCTCATCGCGCGCGCCTAACACATACAGCCCGTGTGTTAATTTATATAAAGCATCTAAATCCATTTTGCCTCCTCTCCCGGCAGTTACATTGTCTATATAGTGATTTCTCCCGCAGGAGACAAGTGCGCTCCCGCTAATAATGCGGCGGCGGGGTCTCTTCGCTTTGGGGCTTGACCGTCTCCGCCTCGACAAGATTGAGCAGATACTGGTTCTGCTTGCTCAGCCGTTCAATCTGCCGTCCCTGCTCGATAATCACCTGATTCAGTTCATCCAGCATTTTTTCATGATTGGCCAAAGTCATCTCAATCGTCATAAACCGCTCGTCGTCGGATTGCATATTCATCATTTTCTCCTTGTTAGAAACTGCAGTTATGTTATCATCAATTCATTAATTTACAACCAGAAAACCAATGCCCCGACAATTAGACATTAATCCCGGCTTTCAAAAAGCCTTCGACATTATTGAAAATACCTCCCGCCCCCTTTTCATAACCGGAAAAGCCGGCGCCGGAAAATCAACGCTGCTCGACTACTGCTGCCGCAACAGTTCTAAAAATCTGGTTGTCCTTGCACCGACCGGCGTCGCCGCTTTGAACGTACACGGCCAAACCATCCATCGCTTTTTTAGTTTTCCGATAAACGTCAGTGTTGAAAAAATCACGTCATTTCAAATCACGCCGCGAGCCAAAAGAATTTATCAAAGATTGCAAACCCTGGTAATTGACGAAGTTTCGATGTTGCGTGCCGACATTCTGGACTGCATCGACGCCTTTTTGCAAATTTACGGTCCCGAACCTCAAAAGCCTTTCGGCGGTGTACAAATGGTCTTTGTCGGAGACCTGTATCAGCTGCCGCCGGTCATTTCAGCTCAAGAACAAAGCTTTTTTGAAAAAAATTACGCGTCACCCTACTTTTTCAGCGCCCGGGCTTTTCGGCACCTGGCGCCGGAAGTCGTGGAACTGACCAAAATATACCGCCAGTCGGACCATGATTTTATTGAACTCCTGAGCCGGATTCGCAGCAACAACATCACGGATGCCGACGTAACTTTGCTCAACTCCCGCCTCAATGCGACAAAAGCAGAAAACCGTTACGAAAATTTTTGCATCAGTCTGACCACAACCAACAACCTATCCGACAGCATCAACTCCCGCGAACTGGAAGCCCTTGAAGGAAGGCTCCATATCTCGCAAGCGGTAATTGACGGCAATTTTTCGGCCGAGTTTTATCCTGCCGCCGAAAAGCTCGAATTCAAAGCCGGCGCTCAGGTTATGTTTCTGAACAATGATTCCAAAAATCGCTGGGTTAACGGCAGTGTCGGACACATAGAAGACATCCGGCTCACCGAAGAAGACAAGGTCAAATACCTGCGAATACGCCTGCATGAAAATCAGCGGCTGGTAGATGTCTTTCCTTACACCTGGGAAGTATTCAAATACACCTTGCAAGGCAAGGAAATCATTTCCGAGGTTGTCGGCTCCTTCACCCAATACCCGTTGCGGCTGGCCTGGGCCGTAACAATTCACAAAAGCCAAGGCAAAACGTTTGACAACATCGAAATCGATGTCGGCCGGGGCACGTTTGCCACCGGACAACTCTATGTCGCCCTCAGCCGCTGCACTTCGTTTGAGGGCATCAGCCTCAAAAAGCCCTTGCGAAAAGAACACATTTTTACCGATTGGCGGATTACCGAATTTATGAACCGCTGCTGCCCCGGCACCCCGCTTTCCGATGAAAACAAACTGCAAATGCTGCTGAGGGCCATTCCCCAACGCCAAAAACTCGATATTACCTATCTCAAAGCCGATGGCAAAACTTCCCGCAGAATAATTGTTCCGCTTCATATCCGCAACGGCAATCTTCTCGCTTTCTGCACGCAGCGGCAGGAACAGCGGACTTTTACGATTGACCGCATTCAAACCCTTTCTCCGGTTTTTGAAGACTAAAACCAGCCTGCCGGCCGCATCAGCACTTGCTTTTTTCCCGGTTATTACTAGAATAGCCGCAAAACATAATTTTTCTGCAACGACAATGCTTCCGACGGAGAACTGCAATGAAACGGGTATTGGATGACGACTTGGCTTATGAAATTTTATCAGTGGTGGAAGAAGTCCCTGAGGGCAAAGTCGCCACCTACGGACAAATCGCAAGACTAATCGGCCGGCATCAGAACTCCCGGCTGATCGGCTTGGTCTTACGACGGGCGCAATACTACGGAGATTATCCCTGCCACCGCATTGTCAACCACTGCGGCCGGCTGGTGCCCGGTTGGGACGAGCAAAAATATCTGCTTGCGCGAGAAAGCGTCGGCTTTAAAGACGAACAACACGTCGATTTAAAAAAATATCAATGGGAATGGTAAAGTCTCTGATATTACCGCTTGCATACCTCCGGTTTTCTGTTAGAATTCTGAGCAAAATCAGCATTTTTATTCATATAATTAATGAGGAACAGGAAACGCTGAAGGAGACGTGCCCTCATAAAATAATCCTGAAACTATTATGATTTCCATTAAAATGATGAAAAACGCAGCTCTTCGTAATCTGCAAAGATATGCCACGACCGAACACATTTTCGGCATCGGTATGGCAACGAAAAAAAACGAAGCAGCGCTTTCCCCTAAAAAAACAAATTTCTCATCTGTCAGAACCAATGACCGTGATAACGAAAAACGCGAATTTCTGTTGGACGATGAAGACGATGTTATGTGGGAAAGATAGCGTCACCACTAAAAAGATAACCGGCATCCCATTTTGCCGGTTATTTTTATGCCCACTACTCCAATTTTTTTTAATTTTTAAACAAATTTTATATATTTTATAATGGTTACAAAGAAAAATAATAATAATTATCATTTTTATCTTTACCTTATAAATTTATCTGCTAATATAACAACAGTTAATCATAAAGAAAGGAAACTGCAATGAATAAACTCAACGTCTATCTCTCCAACCTTGCCCTCTGGAACGTAAAGCTCCACAACCTCCACTGGAACGTCACCGGCAGAACTTTTGTTCAAATACACGAATTCACCGAAAAACTTTACGATGAAGTTTTTGAGCAGTTTGACGCTGTCGCCGAAATTCAGAAAATGCAGAACAATATGCCTCTGGTCAAGATGTCTGACTACCTGCAACAGGCAACCCTCAGTGAAATCGAAGCCAAAGACTTTACCCCGGACGAAGTCCTCAAGATTGTTGACGCCGATATGAAGACAATGGCGGCTCTTGCGAAGGAAATCCGTGACGAAGCTGCAGAAAAAGACGATTTCGCAGTTGCCAATATGTTTGAAGACTATTTGGCATCTTACTCGAAAAACCTGTGGTTCCTGCGTGCAATGTTGAAATAACGCAGCCTCCCCTCTCAACAGCCCCCGTCGGGGCTGTTTTTTTATTTTAAAAACCACCCCAAAGAAACGGTTGCATTTTGTTGCAAATCGGCTAATATCAGGCAAAATTTGCAATTACTATACGTATAATTTTTAAATTTTTTTATTATGAAACAATTTCTGATTTTACTGCTGATGTGCTGCACTCTGTCTTCTGCAGCAAAAAAACTCTATTATGTAGAGCTGAAAATTTGGAAAGTAGACAACCTTTTTCTGTTTAACCTGAAAAACGAACGCAATGCTGTCAGTCTTGAACTGCCGCTTGACAAAGACATTTATGCTTCGCTTAAAGTCGGAGACGTATTGCAAAACAACGATGTCTACAAAAGCGCATTTTCGTTTTTTCCTTCTTTTTTCAAAACCTTTAGAATACAAGTTGTGAACAAAAGAACACAAAAGTTAGACGATACACCGGAAACCGCCGGCAACCACTGGTATATGGTACGATTTCGCAGCCAAAAATATGATACTTTTTCGCTGAACCTCAAAAACGCGCGTAACGCCATCATTTTTGAATTGCCGGTTGATAAAACATTCTATGACAAAATCAGGATGAACCAGAAATTGCAAAGCCGGGACGTTTACCAAGGAGCTTTCGACATCATTCCTGAATTGTTCTCCGAAATTTCAATTACCGTTGAAAAAAAACATACCACGGCAAAAAACAAACTCTAAACCATCATCGTTGGAAAAACAAACCTCCGTTATATCGCAAAACGGAGGTTGTTTTTTATCGGACAAACACAAGCAACATACGCCCGCCTGCAACGTCATACAAAATATTGACAAAATATTCCGAAATATGCTACAATCATAATTGGTTATTTAAGAATTATAGTTATTATTAGGAAAAAATTAGGTGTTTTTTTGAGTTCTCTCAATAAAGTGTCTAACAAAGCTGAACATAATTTTTCTGACATAGCCTTTGTCTTGCTTGTACAAATCAAGTGTTCCCGAGACAAATAATTTATTTACTTCAACCGGAACATTGAGGCAACCATCAAAAAATTATTACGATGGAAACAACAATTAAAAAGGCTACCGCCACAAAAGCCTTAAAAATTTGCGGCATGGTTCTGAATGTGATTTTAGAAGGCTTCGCTTGCCTGATGTATTGCCTTTTGGTAGGGGTAATCACTATCATAATGGCAATCCCCTTTAACCCGATTATATATTGGATATGGGGATTAGTTGCTCCGAAATCTGCAGCATCTGCGCTGTATGATAAAAAAGACAGTGATAAAATCACTGATTCCGGAACAGCCATATGGCGCTGCTTGAACGAGGTCACCCAAAAACTGTTGCCGTGGCGTTATAAAAAAGCATATCTGGAAGTGACAATGCTGGAAAATGCCAATCTCAGCGACACACTTCGTTACTTTGAGTGTTGCGATAAGGCTAAGGTTATTAACGATAAGTGGCTGTCAGAAGAGGCCCGCAACCATGTATGGAATTACTTGGGCGACTCATTACGGACGCTTATACTGCCGCAAATGGGAAAGCTTTCTTTAGAGCAATTCCGTTTAATGGTTAGTCTGAACGAGTGGGGAAACGTCTGCGCATATGCAAACAGCAGGACTTTGTCTGACGATATGCTTATGTGCCTTTGGAATGAAGCTGTAAATACAGAAAATAAGAACGAAAAAGAAAAAGATAAAAAAAATCCTGCATTGAACATTCTTTGTTCAATCGCCAAAATCAAATCTTTGTCTCCCGGTCTTATTGCTAAAATCTCTGCTTCTGATTCCCAAAACGAAATTCATTTAAACATCGCAGATGCTCTGAATGAATATTCCCAGAAGAAGGCTATAGAAACATACCTGAACGACAGTGGATTATGGGAAAAATTTTTACAAGACCTGAAAAACAAAAAGCAGGAACTTGTCACCACCGCCCAAATGCTCATGAGCATACGTCAGTACGAAAAGTACATCTCTTTAGGCTTCAAACTGTCAATGCCGGCCGTTGAGTCTTTCCTTTCAAGAGACAACTATGAAATGGCAAGGCTCGTCATTAAAAATGACGTCATTGGCAGAGAAATTTCTCCTAAAGCAGAAATGCTGATAAAGGGAAACACCCAGCTGTCAAAGATACTTTTGGAACTTTCATAACCAACACCAACGAAAAACACCTCCCTAAAAGAGGTGTTTTTTTTCATCTGTACACACAAACTGCCCGCCGTACCGACTTTAAAAACAAAAAAAAAGCCGCTTCTCGTTTTTATGTCCGGAGACATCTTACAATCCACAAACTTATTCTTGCGTCAGGTTTTCAATCAAAAACTAAAAATATTGAAGTTTCCCCCAAACTCTGTTAAAAAATTAAGCAAATATCTATTTTTATTTCTATAATTAAAAGAGGGACAGGACATATCCAAGGAATATCCCCTCGTTAAATAAACCTGAAACAATATGAACAGAAATTATTTACTAAAAGTTATTGAAAAGAATTTTTTCGTTCTTGATAAAGATGAGCTGTCACGCGAAATTGCGGATAATCCGTTTTTCGATCAAAGTTTGAAAAACCTTGTCGTGGAACAAAGTATCAGTTTAAACGATAAGGAAATGTTTGCCACACATCACAGTCAGTTCTACGAAACAATAAAGGAACTGCTTCGAAAGTTTAGCCATAATAATTATGATTATGAACAGGAAAAACTGGCTGATGCTTCATTGCTTGTTGTTTCCGTTTACTACCATTATTCGGCAATTTGTTCTTCTACAGCAATGTATGGATTTCTCAGAAACGTGATAAAAGAAAAAACTCTTTTGGCATAATCTCTGAAAATAACCACCAGCCTAAAGCTGATGGTTATTTTTTATACTAAGAAAACTATCAACGAGACCGATGGATTCTTTTTATTGTGTTCGGAGTTTTTCGGCAAGCTTCCATACATTACCGTCTGCAAACAACAAATTTTCAACCTTATTTTTATCGTCAACGGCATAACCGCGAATATGAATACTGCCGTTTTCTCCGCCGTTTATTTTAATCAGAAGGTCTTTGCCTTTCAAAGAGAGGTCTATATTTTCGGGCTTTATGTCAGCACCCAAAGCGATTGTATCATTTCCGCCTTCCTCAATAATCACATTATCGCCCTCATTTAACTCAAAAATGTATACATCATCCCCCTCCCTACCAAGAAAAGCATCATTACCGTCTCGACCAATGAAAATATCATTACCTCCGGTACCATACAAATTTTCACCATTAGCGGTACCCTCAATGACAAAACTGTCCAGATCTCTCATATTAATTCCTTCGGCAATTTCTCCTAATCCTTTTAACGAAGAATACAGTTCCGAGTTTTTGACGATTTTAAGAACCTTATAAAGCTCAAACAGCATAAGTTTGGTCTGCAATTGTCCATTTTGCGCATAAAATGTCTGAATAAAATCTACGACAGCCTCAGTATTAACTTTTCGCTCATTTAAGACCATTTTATTGATTATCCCTTGCAATATTCCGTCCTCAGAACTATATGCCGCCATAATAACCGGATTCAGAATACCCCAGAAAGACAATCGAATGCCGACAAGGTCTGCATATTTGTTAAATGAATCCAACAGATAAAACACAGAAGCGTGATGCGGAGCCAATGTTTCTTCTTTGCCGGTATGTGTTCCTCTGAATGGCCGCCCAACAATCTTTTCAACAAACAACTGTTTGCGGGCATCACCGATATAGTTTTTGCCGTTTTCGGAAAGACGGCTACGCGGATCCGCATTCTGACAATCAGCCCAAAGATAAATAATATCCCGAAGCAACTGCCGACGGGTAAAATAGTTCGGTTCCGCCAGATATTCCCGCACTTTATTTTTTAGTTGTCCGGATACATCTCGCTGCATGGCCTCATGCAACGAATATAGGGTTCCATAACCATGAATATCAGGCAAACGTTTTATTTCTTCATCGATAACCGGTATCGGAGAATAATAACCGCGCACACCGGGATCTGTATAGAGCCAAACTTCCCGAAGTCTTGATTTTTTACCGCTGGCCAACTCAACTTCAATGTAATCACCAAGAACATTGCCTTCTTTGGTGACTTCCCGAGCGGCAATCACATCTAATTTCAATGGCAATTTTATCTTTTCCTTTAAAGGTCGCAATGCCAAAATATGTTCGGTTATATCTGTAGAGATGACGGGCGGCAACAACCACAGTTTTTGCAAAATATCATCATGTGCTTCAATTGTGTCTTTACCCCCGGCCAAATTCCTCAGTTGAGAGAAAACGGAAACATCTTCCTGCAGACAAGAAACGAAGCAACTCCCCAGAATATTTTGAGACTCAAAATCTTTTACGTTACCACTATGTACCAATATCTGGTCATCGTTGCCCAAATATGGTACCCGTTCCCAAAAACCGTCTTCGTTGAAATCAAAATAACGAGAAGTCTGTTCCATAGCGGAGTCGATGACGCGCGAAGTCAAAATTCCGTCAGCCATAGAGTCCAAAACCAAAACGCGGATAAATTCTTTTTCATTAATCTCACGGCCTTCAAAGACTATGACCTTACGTGACTGCAGGGAAGAAAAATCATACGGAGGCACCGGAGTGACAATCCGATAGTCCGGTTTTGGGAGTTTTTTCACATAATCATAACAGATATAGCATCCTACAATCAAAAATGAAACGAACACCCCGACAAAAACATCCTTATAAAACTGTTTCATTTTAATCTCCTTATTGCAGGAACCGATATCAACAGTATTAAGGCCAGTATAAAGACGATTGTTTAATTTTTTGTAAGTAAAAAAAACTCCGCAGCTTTGCCAAATTTCGGAAGATAGTTCAAACCGGTGGATTTTTTGTTCCAAACAATAATCCCCCAAGGCAATAAGATTTATTATCTTATTAAATGCTTGTAAAAAACTTAAAAATGATGGTTCATATGGCTGCTCTAAATAAGGTGTTTTTTTTTCATCTGTACACACAAACCGCCACCGTACCGACTTTAAAAACAAAAAAAGCCGCCATTTCTGACGACTTGTTAGCATTGGTCGGAATGACTGGACTCGAACCAGCGACCTCTTCGTCCCGAACGAAGCGTTCTACCAGGCTGAACTACATTCCGTCAACTTGCATATACATATCACAAAATTTTTTTAACACAAGCTTTTTTTATCAAAATTTTCACAAACATTAAAACTGGACAAATTATGGACATTATGCTATGTTAACGCCATTATTACCATTAATAAGAAACGCAATGCTTTTAACTGATTTAATTCCGGACATTTCCCTGCTCATTCCGCAGTCTTACGAAGAGATAAAAACGCCTGAGACAGAAAAACTGCTGGCGTCCTTTTTGACACAAGCGGAAACTTCTGCTGCACCCAAACTCATCCATATGTCCGGAATTCCCGGCGCCGGCAAATCGACGTTTTATCGCCGTCACCGCTGGAACAAACACGTTTTTATCGGTTTTGACACCATTATGGAACAACTCCCCGCCTATCGGCAGGAATTGCAAAACGCCGGTTCCGTTGCGGCTTTCCAAAAATGGGAAATCCCGGCACGCATCATCGGTTATGAATTGCTGCGCCGTGCCGTGAGTCTGCGCAAAGATATCTTTTTTGATCACGGCGGCGTGACCCCCGCACACGTCAATCTGATGAAAAACCTTAAAAACTATGGCTATGCCACCGAAATGTACTACATCAGCTGTACGCCGGAAGTAGCCTTCAACCGCGCTTTGCTGCGGGAACAAACCACTCTGCGCCATACTCCCCGCGAAATAATTGAAAAACGCAGTCAAATTATCGGGGAACTTCTTGTCCAATACAAAAATATAGTAGACCGGTTCTACGCCTATGACAACCGCAACAACAAATACCGGCTTGTAGAATCAATTGACAATCTTAACAAGAAAGAGGCTGCTTAATCAGCAGCCTCCGATTCTTTGATATGCAAAGCCGATTTTCATAACTTCCGCCGGATTCAGCATATTTCGCAAATCAACAATGCTTGCTTTTTTCATCAAAGATTTGACCTTATTCAAATCCAAATGTCTGAAGTCTTCCCATTCGGTCAGAATAACCAAAACTTCGGCATCCTTCAAAGCCTCATACGCATCATCGGCATAAACCAGCTTGTCCCCGGCCAGTTTGCGAGCATTCTCCATCGCCTTCGGATCATAAACGCAAATATTGTCTGCTCCGCTGTTCAGCAAAGCACCGACAATTTGCATTGCGGGAGATTCCCGGCAATCGTCGGTCCCCCCCTTAAAAGCCAAACCTAAAACGGCGATTCGCGCATGCAGGTTGTTGTCTATCGCATTCAAAACCCGGGCAGCCATCGATTCCTTACGTTTGTCGTTGCCGGCAATGGCCGCTTCAATTAAAGACAAATTAACCCCGTTGGTTCGTCCCATATATGCCATGGCATTGGTGTCTTTCGGAAAGCAGCTGCCGCCGTAACCGGGACCGGGATTCAAAAACTTGTTTCCGATTCTGCTGTCCAATCCCATGCCCTGCGCCACTTCATAAACGTCAGCACCGGCTCTTTCGCAGAAATCCGCCATTTCGTTGATATAATGGATCTTTATTGCCAGAAAAGCGTTGGAAGCATATTTAATCGTCTCCGATGAACGCCTCTTTACAAACAGCATTTTGGTTTTGCCTTCAAACGGTTTGTATAGTTCTTTCAAAACGTTTTTTGCCCGTTCGCTGTTTGCCCCGACAACCACACGGTCAGGACTGAAGAAATCATGCACGGCAAACCCTTCGCGCAAAAACTCCGGCAGCGAAACGACATCAAAATCCGCAGTCGGATTTTTCTTGCGAATTAAACCTTCCACATCGTCTCCGGTACCGACCGGAACCGTAGACTTTGTGGCAATTACGGTATATCCCTGCAAATGCTCGGCCAACTCGGTCGCCGCAGCATGAATATATTTCATATCGGCTTCCTTGGTCACCGGATGCGGCGGTGTACCGACGGCAATAATGACCAAATCGGCGTTCTCCACGCCCTCTTTCATAGAAGTGGTAAAACGAATGTTTCCTGAAGCAACGTTTTTCTTAAACAAATCTTCCAGACCGTCTTCATAAATCGTCAGTTTTCCTGATTGCAAAGCCTCGATTTTACTCGGCTCCCGATCGATACAAATAACCTCGTTGCCCAGTTCGGCCAAACCGACGCCTGTCGGCAGCCCCACATAACCGGTTCCTATAATTCCTATCTTCATCACGTCCTCGTCCCTATTTTTGTTTAACTCTTAAAACGCCGGGTACCTCTAAAAATTCTGCGGCCATATTGTCCAAACGTTTCAAATTCGGCTGCAGCGGAAACAGGCACACTGCCATATATTCGGCAAAAGCGCGGCTCAAATACGGCGTTTTTGAAATTTTGCGAACATATTTCCAATAAGCGGAAACCGCCCGGCGATACAATTTCGCCTTAACGTCTTTCGGCAGCTGCGGATTATCTTTAATCAGATAATAATGAGCCAAATACCGGTCATGGTCCAGCTGAACCTTCTGACTGGAGAGATTGCCGTTTTCCTTGGGTACCAAAACTACGTTCTCATCCATTTTTATAATACCGCGTGCATAAACCGCACAACGCAGAGGTATCGTCTCATCCTGGATAAACACGCGCTCGTCCGCCCCTTCGGCCTTTTTCAAAACCTCGGCTTTAATCAACTGCCCCATCCGGGTAAACCGAGCCTTGAATAAAGCCCTTAAAGCATCGTCATAATACTTGTAGTCAAAATTCTCGTTCAAATGAGCGTCGGTCAGTTCTTCCGGCTCTTTTCCCGTCTTGATGAACTTGCCGTAAACCATATCGGCATTGTACTTTTCAGCCAGGGCAATCATTTTTTCGGTAGAATCCAAAGGAAAAATGTCGTCGCTGTCCAACATCCGGATGTATTTTCCTTCCGCCGCAGCGATTCCCTGGTTGATTCTGACGCTGATGCCTCTGTTTTCGGTATTTTTAAAGATTTTGACGTTAGGGATTCCTTTAGTCATCTCCTCAATTATCTCAACCGACCGGTCTTTGGAAACGTCATCACAAAAAATAAACTCGGGATTTTTCAGTCCGGTTTGGTTCAACAGGGCTTTCAGGACCGAAGGCAGGTACCTTTCCTTGTTGTAAACGGTCATTACAAAAGACACGTCAATATCGCTCATACCATTTTCCTTACTCAATTATGGTGAAACAATCTGAAATTAGCTTTATCACTTTTAATCGGAAAATCCAGCAAATAAGTCATTTGTTCCCCATTCTTCCACAATACGTAAAACAGACTGAGCTGATCGCGGCGCGAATAGTTCTCAACCATATACCACCAGTCTTCCATAACCTTAATGCAGCGCGGGTCCCTGTGTTTACGGTAAATCACGTTGTTTTCGGTCAGTCCCATTTGCCGCGGATAACCTTCCTCTTCCAGAAAAATCCTGTGTTTTTCCAAAACCTCGGCATTGTCCTTGTGAGAACGGATACATTCCTCCAGCTCGTCATAAAGACAGCGGCACCGCCGATGCGGCGGAATTGCCAAAAACACGTCCCTGCCATGCATCGCGTCTGCGGCCGCAAAAAGACAATTGCCCCTGAGTTGGATATTGGCGTCAATAAACAGGCTTTCCTCATAATCGGAAAACAACTCATGCGGATGCATTTTGTGATAACGGTTGTTTCGCGTATTGTCGAGCCGGTCGTAACGCAAGGGTTCAATATGCCACGGACCGACGATTCGCCGTTTCAAATAAGTCTCGTCGTCGGTAAAACACACATATTTATATTCCGGATTCAAATACATATTCAAAACCAGACAGTCGTACCCTCCGGTAATACAGGTGTAAATAACCTTCCGGGGAGGATTTTTCCGTTGAAGCTGATGAAACTTTCTAAACTTATACCATAACAGAATTGAATACAGCAGATCTTTCGATTTCCCGATTAACAGCCGTCTTTTCATCGTCCATAACTTTCTTTTGAGTTAAATACCAGGCAACGAACTTTCGGATTCCTTCCTCAAAGTTCGTATGCGGTTTATAGCCCAGCAGCCTGCCTGCTTTGCTGATATCAGCCACGGTCTTGTTCACATCGCCCTGCTGCATCGGCAGACGCTCGATAATCGCCCGTTTTCCCAGATTTTCCTCTATCGCTTCAACCATTCGCATCAGATTGACCGGTTCTCCGCCGCCGATGTTGATAATCTCATAGGGAGTATGCTCATATGCGATTGCGGCGCAAACTCCGCTGACAATATCGTCAATGTAAGTGTAATCTCTCTTTGTCGTCCCGTCGCCAAAAAAAGGAATGGGTTTTCCCTCGTCAATCAAACGCGTAAATTTATGAATTGCCAAATCAGGACGTTGCCTCGGACCGTAAACCGTAAAAAAACGCAAACATACGGCGGCAATGCCAAACAGCTTGCTGTAGGTATAGATAAACTGTTCCATCGCCGATTTGCTTGCCGCATACGGAGAAATCGGTTCAGTCACCTTCAAATCTTCCGAAAATATCGCGGCCGGACAATTGCCGTAAACCGAACTTGAAGAGGCAAAAACCAATTTGCCGACGCCATGGCGTCGCATTGTTTCCAGAATATTCATACTGCCGGTAACATTGGTCTGGCAATAGTCCAAAGGACGCTCTATCGAGGGACGTACGCCTGCACGTGCAGCCAGATGAACCACCTTATTGATGCGGTTGTCCGCAAAAACCTTATCCAATGCGGCAATATCCGCCAAATCGGCCTCATAAAGCTTAAATTTGCCATTTCGGCAGCAATTTTGCAGATTCGCTTCTTTTATGCTCCTGGCATAAAAATCGTCAAAATTATCAACGCCGATTACCTCCTCATTCCGCCGTAACAACTCGTCACAAAGGGAAGAACCGATAAAACCCGCGGCGCCGGTTACCAATATAGCCAAAATTTATCTCCCGGTTAATCTATTATAAAATCAGCTATATTACATATTTTTCAATATTTCAATTCTCTCTTTACAAAACCGCCGCAAAAAGGCTAATATGCGGGAATAACTTGGTAGGAAAACAAACAAAATGAAAAATTATCTGGCTTATGCTTCTGAAATTTACCCGCTGAAAATCAAAGATGTTCTAAACCTTGCAGATTCGCAAAACAACGATTCCTCCGCTCTCCCGGCTGAAAAGGTTGTTATCCTGCTCGGAAACGCCGACGCAAACCAACCGGACACACTGCTTTGCGGACGAGAACGGCTGAACCGGCTCCAGACCGAGGGGCAAACTTATGCAGACGTCTGCCTTGCCTACCATACGCTCCCGCCGTTGGCCGGCTTCTTTGCCAATATGATAAAGCCGATAAAACGCTGCTACTACGCCACCAGCGCCAATACTTACCACACCCCTCTTTCCACCATCACCCGCAACCGCCTCAACCGCGGCATCCGCAACGCGCAAAACGCTTATCAGTGGAGCAACAAAAAATGGGCCATTCCCGAAGAAGAACGCGTTAAACGTTATCAGGAGCTCTACAACTCGCTCAAGCAAAACGGTTATGACGACGCCTCCCCGATGCTGGTTTTGCTAAACCGCGCCTGGGGTGTCAAAGATCAATTGCTGCAGGGGCACCACCGGCTCAGCATCTGTCAGGAACTCGGGATTGAAGAAATTGCTGTCAACTTCTGGACCGCCCCAAAATCTCCCCGTTTCATTACCGCATTGTATAAAATCTATGCCAAATGCAAAAACGCCGATTTAAAATCGTAACCAGGATTTTAGATGCAGTTTCAGGATAAAATAAGGTTTTATGTTCAAGACCCTGCACAAAGCTGACGATGCCAGACGTTTTTGATAGGTCGGCGATGCATGTCGCAAAACCCGTTTAAGATTTTGCGCCAGATATCCTCTGATTTCGGAAAAACGCAATCCCGCTCCCGGACGGCTCTGACACAAACTTTCGCACAAAACTGCCAGCTGATTTAATTCCTCTGTCGACAATTCTTTCCGCTCCAAATAACGAACGACAATCTCCGGCTTTATGTCTCCGCAACCCGCAAGCTCCAGCCATTTCTCTGCCCTCAGCTCGGCGGCGCTGCGGATTTGGGCTTCCCGCTGCCGGTTTGAAAAATTCTCCGAATGCCAGCGATATTCCACCAAAACATCCTGAATGTTTGCAAACTTGACCTTTCCGACCAAAGACAGCCACACTCCGAAATCTTCGGCCGCGCATCCCGGCTTGAAAAATATCAGTCCCTCATCAACCAGCCGGCGCCTGAACATAACCGTAGAATTGCCTATAACATTGTCCAAAAACAACAAATGACCAGCTATCTCCCTGTCTTTTTCGGGAACACGAACTTCTTTTGCCGACGGTATTTTTCTAAACCAACTCCCGACGACATCAACATCGGAATTTGCCGACAAGAACTCCAATTGCCGCTGCAGCCGCCGCGGTTCTGCAATATCGTCGGAATCCAACAGGGCGATAAAATCTCCTTTGGCATAAGAAAGCGCCGTGTTGCGTGCAGCCGCGGCTCCCCGGTTACGGTCGTGTCGTATGATTTTTATCCGCGGATTATTTAAACTTTCAAGAACTCCGGCCGTATCATTGTCGGAACAGTCGTCTGCAATAATCAGCTCCCAATTGTCATACGTCTGGGCAAACAAACTCTCTGCGGACGCCCGTAAATAGGCTTCCGGGGTGTTATAAACCGGCATAATTACCGATACCAAAGGCCGCTTTTGCCGAACAACCCGTTTCAGCAAATCCTCCCAACGATTCCAAATTTTTTCTGGAGCGTAATTTTTAATTGTCTTCCGGGCTTCTTCCCCCAGACGCTTTCTCAAACAAGCGTCTGACATCAGCAAACGCAGCCCGGATGCAAACTCGCCAACGGAACTTCCCGTCAACAGCCCGTTTTTCTCATTTTCAATCAACAAGTTAACGCCGCTCGCAGAGCGAAGTCCCACACAAGGCAGACCGGCAGCCATCGCTTCGGCCAGCGCCAGCGGAAAACCTTCAAAACACGAAGGAAAAGCGCATATGTCCGCCTGCAAAAGCCTGCTCTCCAAATCATCGCATACGCCGCAGATGCACACCCGTTCCTCAAGATGATTCTTTCTAATCAAAGCCTCTGTTTTGTTTTTCTCTTTGCATTTTGATTGACCCCACAATTCCACACGCCACAGGGGAAACTCTTGCGCCAGTTTTGCAAAAGCCTGCACCAGCAGTTCCTGTTGTTTGCCCTTTTCAAACCGCGCCGCATAAACAATTTTGTAATCTTTCTTGTCAGAAGCAGAAGTCGCCGACAGTTTCGACAGCTCAACCGCATTGCCGATAACCGCCGTTCTTTCTGCGCCGAACCGGCGAACAGTCTTCTCATACTCGGAAAACAAAACCTGAACAACGTCCGCCTCCGCTGCTGTTTTTCTGTACAAACGTTCTTTGATAAAGCCCCGGCGTCTGAAAAAGACCGACGGTTCGCTGTGAATCATAACCACGCTCGGAACCGGCAAGCGATGCCCGTAAGAAAAGTCCGTCAAATCGGAAATTCCCGCCGTCACAAGAATGTCCGGCTTTTCCTCCCGAAGCCTTTCATTCATAAACACGGCCCTTTTGTATGCACGGGTAAGTTTTGCCGCAGCCGGAATAATCCCGCCCACCATAAACAAAAGTTTATCAAGCGCCCTCAGCACAAGATTAAGAGAAGAATCACGGCTGACCGGAAAATTACAAATCCGCACTTTGTCGCTCAAGGGATAAAAAGGAACCCCCACCGCATAATCCCTGGTCATCAACGCCACTTCATGCCCGCGGGAAGTCATTTCATTGGCAAAACGGCACAAAACCTTTTCGGAACCGCCCGCTGTTCCGATTAAATTATTGCGTTTGTAAAGTATGATTTTCATTTTAGTCCATAGGATGCAATTAATTATATATTAGTGTCGTTTTCATAACATTTAAAATGATTCCCGTCAATACCAACGGCTGACTTTAATGAGAATGAAAATTTCTTCTTGCCAAACTTAAGGTTTTATCATACTCTTTGTCAAGGTGTAATAACAATTATACCGTGTACCTTGAAGGTACGGAGCCGTGACAAGCTTTATTTCGGCGGTGCAAGACTGCGCCGTTGTTTCGGTGTCGGATTTCTGCACCGTCTTTTCATATGTCCGAAAGCCGTATGGCCGCCGGAATCATATCTGCCTGAAAACACCGTTTTCGGGTTATGAGCGTATATGTATGGCTGTCATTGTTCCGCATCTTCCTGTTTTTTGACGACGGAGAAAACGATGCTGCAACTTGACCATATCCGATTACAACGGCCGTATCGCCTTTTCTGCCGCCAAATTATCCAAGCTCCCTATCGGGAAGCCGGCGGCCATGTCCAGAAATACCGTTGTATTTTAAAAACCGCCGGAATTGCCGGGCAAAGGCAATCGTTCAACTTCCCGATTTTTGCTTGCCGTTGACTGAACATCAGGGACGTGGACGACAATGGCAACCAAAATAAAACTTCTCTATGACATCAGTCTGCAAATTTCCGCTTCGCAGAAAGCCGGTCTTTACCGCGTTGCCGATGAACTCTTTTGCAGACTTGCGGCCCATCCCGAAATTGAAATTTATCCCTGCGTCGGGACAACCAAAGGCTGTGCCCGAGACTATCTTTCCGACTGCGGCCTCCTGCATCTGCTGGAGCGGACGGTCACTTTGCCGCACTTGCGCTTCGCCGTAAAACGCGAGCTTTTTAGCGTCCGCTGCAAAGAAAATCTTTTCCGTATATTATATCAGCACAAGTATACCGAGATTTTATCCGCCTTTGACATCTATTTCAGTCCGTTTTTGCCGGTTTCGCCTTTCGTTTACTCCTCCGGCATAAAATCCGCCCTCTTTATACACGACGTCATTCCCTTGGCATGCCCGCATTTCAGCACCCCGGAATTTTGCCGCAGATATGCTTCTTGGATGTCGGACGTCGCCGCTGATCTCATCTTCTTCAATTCCGAATACTCCAAATGTGATTTCTTCAAATACGCCACGCTGCCTCAGTCAACCGTCACTTTCAAAACCGGCCTTGCCGCCGGAGAAAGCTTCTGCCCGCTGACAAACTCCCGTTTGATAAAAAGTGTAAAGCGCAAATACAACATTTCTACGGAAACTTACTTTCTGGGCTTATCAGCAGACTCTCCGCGCAAAAACTTCCTGCATCTCATAAAGTCTTTTTGCTGTTTCGCCCGGCAAAACCCGGAAAACAAATCGGCTTTGGTTATTGCCGGTTCCAATACCGAAAAAATCAAATCCCGTCTCCGTGAAATTGAAAATTACAAAAACTTCGCTTCCCGCATAATTTTTACCGGATACGTCGACAACGCCGACCTTGCACCGCTTTACAACGGAGCTCTCGCTTTCGTCTATCCCAGCCTTTACGAAGGGTTTGGCCTGCCTGTTCTGGAAGCGATGCAGTGCGGTACCCCGGTCATCTGCGCAGACAACTCCTCTCTGCCGGAAGTCGGCGGAAAGGCTCCCTTATATATTAGTGCCGACGATGAACAGGAAACCGCCGCGGCACTGAAAACAATTTCCGATAACGAAAGCCTGAGGCAAACGCTGTCGGAACTTGGCAAAAAACAAGCCGAAAATTTCAACTGGCGGCAAACAATCGAAACCATCGTCAAAGGATTTAAAAATGTCTGCTCAATGTAACTTGATTTTTGATGCGGACGTACTGGCCGATTCAGTGGATGAGCTGTCCGCACGCTCCGGCATTTATTTCACTGCACGCTGCATTCTTGAACAGCTGGCCTCCCGTCCGGAAATAAACGTTTGTTTATATTGCAGCCCCGAACGCTTGTATAACCTTTCCTTTCTGCGGCGCAACGACCGGATGTTAGCCCGGCTGCCCCTGCTCAAAATTTATACTCCGTCAGATTTTGCGGTTGCCGCACTCAAACAATATATGAAAAAGCTCAAACACCGTCCGCACCGAAAAATCCTGCGTCGCTTTCTGAAAATTCCGGCATTCCTGATTTCGGGACTCAACCTCGCAATACGACCGTTGCTTTCCTTCTTCCGCAGCAAAGAACTCCGAAAATGGCACGCCTACTTCTCACCGATGCATCCGGCTCCGAAAATCATTTGCAAGGCCGCTCACATCCGCCGCTATCTTTTTCTGCACGATACGATTCCGCTGCTTTTTCCCGAATTTTATCCTCAAATGAAAAACGGAAACTGCTGGTTTGCCAAACTCCTGTCTGCCATAAACAACACTCAGCACTATTTTGCCAACTCGCTAAACACCAAACGAGACTTTCTTTATGCCCTGCCCGGCTTGCAAGAAGACCGTATCAGCATCGTCCCTTTGGCGGCCTCAAAAAAATTTTTCCCCTGCCGCGACCAAAACAAGCTTTCCGACATCAGACGAAAATACAACATCCCGGAAAACGCTTCCTATATTTTCAGCCTGTGTACCTTAGAACCCCGCAAAAACCTTATTTTTGCCGTTAAAGCGTTTGCCGAATTTACTGCTTTGCGCCAAACCGAAAATTTATATTTTGTACTCGGCGGAGCCTCGTGGAAAACATTTGTCCCCTTTTTGCAACGGGAAATCGGAAATCTAAAAGACTGCAAACGGTTCATCATTCTGACCGGATATGTTGACGATGATGATTTGGCGGCTCTTTACTCTGACGCATTTTGCTTTGTTTACCCCAGTCTCTACGAGGGGTTCGGGCTTCCGCCGCTGGAAGCGATGCAATGCGGCTGTCCGGTCATCGCCTCCGACACGTCATCGTTGCCTGAAGTTATTGGTGACGCCGGCATTATGATAGATCCCCGCAATGAGAAAAGTCTGGTTAAGGCGTTTACCGATTTATTTGACAATCCGCAGCTGAGACAACGGCTTGTGCAACAATCTCTCCGCCGGGCGCGGCAGTTTTCCTGGAAAACATCTGCCGACATTATCGTCAGGAAGATAATCAATGATTAAGCTATTGGAATATTTACGCCGCAGCAAACTCCTCTTTAACCTGAGTCTGAGCCTCGCAGGCCTTTGTATTTTCAATCGCCAAAAACGCAACTTGTTCAAAGCCAAACGTAAAAAACGCTTCAAACAGGTAAGAACACTAATACCCCGCGATAAAATCCGCGGATATGTCCTGGTTTGTTACATCCCATACACAGACAATCCGCAAAAGCTCCGGCAGCACGCGGTCGTCTGGAGCAGTCATACCATTTGCCGCTTGTTTCTCGACAAGGGATATCTCGTCGACGTCGTATCCAACGGCGACGCTGACTTTATTCCTCGCCGCAGCTACGACATCATTTTTGACAATTACTGGAATCTTGAGCGTTTTGCCAAACTTCAGCCCAAAGCGACAAAAGCCGTCCTGTTTTCAGAAAGCTACCAACCGTTTGCCAACCTGGCTGAACGGAAAAGAATTGAATGTCTCGGCAGCCGCAGAAAAGGCAACACCTGCCGGCCCCGCCGCTCGCGTCCGGACGACTGTATGGACAAGTCCTTTGCCGTTGCCGACTTTGCTGCGCTTATCGGTAACCGTCAAACGTTACAAACTTATCCGAAAGAATGGCGCCGCCAACTGACGTTGGTCACAACCAACACCCTAAATCCGCCTTTGATTAAAACGGCAGAACAAATATGCCGCAGCGGAAACGGCTTTCTGTGGCATTTTGGGCATGGTGCCGTTCACAAAGGCCTCGATTTGGTTTTGGAAGCATTCGCCTCTATGCCTCACTGCCGCCTTCACATCACTGCCGGACTGAACAATGAGCCTGATTTTCTCAAACTATATCACCGCGAACTTTTTGAACTTCCCAACATTACCTGCCACGGTTTTATGGATTGCCAAAGCGCCGAATTCCGCAGCCTGCTGGAACAATGTTTTTGTTTTATCGCTTTGTCTTGTGCCGAAGGCATTTCCCCGGCCTGCGCAATGTTGATGAAAAGCGGCCTTTATCCTGTCTTAAGCAATAACTGCGGAATAGACCTGCCGCCCGGCTGCGGAACAATCCTGAAAAATTGCACTGTTTCGGAAATAAAACAAACCGTTGAAAAACTGGCGCAAACGCCACACACCAAACTGCTGCCCCAAATACAAGCCTGCCAGCAAACAGCTCTTCGGCTTTACTCGCAAGACCGTTTCAAACAACAGTTAAGTGACTTTATTGATAAAATCATCTCTCAAAACAACCATTTAACCAAGGAGCAAATATGAAAACACCCTTAAACATTGCCCTGTACGTAGGCTTATGGCCTCACAATATCGGCAACGCCTTTCTCGGGTTGGGCGCCGAAGCGATTATTCGCCAGGCTTTCCCTGATGCAGCCATCTTTCGCACCGGCTGTGCCGGACACTGGATGTTCAGCCACGGACAGGACCACATCAAAAAGAATTTTTTTGGTTATCCTAAAATCAAAAAAGCCCCTGACTATATACATAACAGCCTAGAGCTCGCCCAAGTGGCCGACGTTGATTTAGTAGTTGTTCCCGGCATGTGCCTTGCCAAAGAATTTATCGCAACCAGCGGTAAAACCCTGCTGCATTTGGCTCAAAGAAAAATTCCCGTTTTGTTTTTAGGTGCCGGTCCGGACCGATATACCGCAGACGAAACCCAAATGAACAACGAGTTCCTTGCAAAACTTCACAAATTTGCTCTCCTTGCCCGCGACCATGAAACCTTTGTTAACTTCCAGCCCTTTTGCCCGCTGATAGAAGAAGGCATAGATTGTGCCTTTTTTCTTCCAGAAATATACACGCCTCCCCACCTGCTGATTACACCTTTTGACGTTGAAAATTTTGACCTCGCCCAAAACCTGCATAACAAACCGGAAATGAATCATCAGGACAAAACCGTCATCCGTACCCATCATAACGCCTGGGGACCGATAGAACGCCTTTTTCTCAAAGAAGAAAACACCTTGATATCGGATATGCCGTACGACTACCTTGCCTTGTACAAAAATGCCGACATCGTTTACACAGACCGTGTCCACGCTTGCCTGGCAGCCCTCGTTTACGGAAACAAAGCCAGATTATATTCAACGTCTCCGCGAGCCAATCTTTTTAAGTCTGTCGGTGCCGATACCGTCTTACGGCAGGTTTCGAGCTTGGATATGTCTATATTGCAGCCCTTGAAACAACAACAGATAAATAAAGTTCGAAAACTGGTTGCGGCACTTTTGGATTAAAAATACCCCCGGAAGCATCCGGGGGTATCCTCGAATTTACTTGGGATATTTTAACTTTACCGCCGCACGCTGCTCCATTAAAGCGGACAACTCGCCCTCGTCCCCCTGCGCAGCTTTACAAAAGGCATCCACCATATCTCCCAGAGACGGATACTCGGCCTCCCGCTTCTGGCGGTAAGACAACTCCGGTTCAGGGTACCTAACCTGCCCACCGGAAATTTCATATCCATTGGCAAATTTACCTGTATACTGACAATCAATCTCAACCGCCGTACGGCTGAAGGGATACTCTCCCCAACCGATTAAACGTCCGTCTTTCACTTCTATAAACATCTCAAGCTTCTCCTCTGCATGGAATAAACACAAACCTTGGGGCCGAACCCAGCCCGGTACACCGATATACGTCGTCTTTGGTTAGCGGCAGCATAATCGAACTGCCCAAATTTCCGTTTTGCGGCATCGCTCCGTAACGGGCATAAAATTTTTGCAAATTGCTTTCCGTGCTGCCGACTTCAAGATACATGCCATAAGGCTCCTTTTCTATCGTCGGATTTCCCCGAGCGTGTAAAAACACATAACCGTTGCAGGGCGCCGTATAAAGTTCTTCGGGAACCTTATCGACCGCCTTGTCATAATCCGGCATCCCCCAGACGATGATATTTTTCTTGCCTTCTGCAGAAATATTTTCAACATCGGTATCCAGCTTTTGCAAAGTAGCTTCTTCGGCTGCCTCCGCCGCCCGTGTCGCCTCTTCGGCTTTCTCCGTTGCAACGGCGGCCTGCGCCGTTGCTATTGCCGACTGTTCTGCCGTTGCGGCCGCATTGGCCGTTGTTGTCGCTACGGCTTCAGTTAAAGCCGCATCCAGATTATTGATGTCAACATCGGAGTTACACAAACCGCTGGCGTCTTCATTCCACAAAATGGCTTTTCCGCGCGACGGACTGGGCAGTTTCAAGTTAACGTCTTCGGCATAAGCCGGCAAAACCATCGTCCGATCAATCGCCGCACTGATTTGTTGCAAACAGGCCACAATATAATCAAATTCATAGTTAAGTATTTTTGAACGCAAAACCCCGCCTTCCTGAAAATCGCTGCGGCGGCTGATTTCCAGTTTTCGGGACAAAGTTACCAATACCCCTGACGCCGGCGCTTTTTCAAAAACGACTTTCCCGCCTTCCTTGTCACCGGCACCGACAACTTCATAACCGGAAACCTGAAGCGCCTCATCCAAATAAACTTCCATATCACCCGCGGCAAAAATGACGAAGTTATAAAAAAACTCCGTCACTTCGCCGTTTCCCCGGTATTGTATTCTATTCTCCATTCGCTTTTCCTTTTTCTAAAAAAACAAAAAATCTTTCGTAACATACGAAAGATTCTGATACAGTACCGCCCTTGACAATAGGAATTATATCCTAAACAAAACAAAAGTCAAGTTGAAAATACCATAAAAAAACGAGACCGCCAAAGCATTGCTTTGAGAATCTCGTTTCTAACCTGCCTTATCCGCACCAACCGTATCGACGGGCGATTTGCTTTGCTTCATCACGACTGCACAACTGATATTCCACTGCCTGATTGATGGCAACCTCGTCAAAGAGGTTAAATTTTAAAATATACGGCATCACCCGAGCTTCCAACTGCGGATACCATTTCAGCATCGTCGCAAAAGCCAGCAAAGGCTTATCCGGTTTGGTCAGCCGCGCACATTCCCAGTCAATCACCATCAGCATATAATCCTCCTCGGTATGCGGATGCCTCTTGTACTCGGCATGATGACTGGAAGTCTCTCGATGAGCCTTCTGAATCTGCCAGTCTTCTCGCCCCCACAAAAAAGCCAAGTAGCGAAATAACTTGTCAACGTCGTGCAAATATCCCCTGAGAGAATTAAAACCTCGACATTGCATCTCCACTCGCAAAAAAGCCTTTTTATGCTGCCAAGTATAGTTTATATAATTGGCGCATTTTACAAATCTATTTTCCATAATAAGTGCTAATTAAATTTTTTCAGGTAAAGCATAGGAATTATATTTCCCCTTGTCAAACATTTATCACCCAAAGCCTGATTGTTTTCTGATAAAATCCTCTGAATCCCAAATAAGTCAGAAAGTTTTGAACAAAACAAAAACTCCCTGACTTTATACCTTCTGCAAAAATAAAATTAATTTTTGCTTTGTTCAAACAGTTCCAATTCCGGCATTTCTCCGCACACCCGCTGCTCACAGGAAAACAGACATCCCCAAACAAAAATCTGACCATAGATTTCAAAAACAAAAAAAAGCCCGTCATAAAGACAGGCTTTTTTAATGGTTGTGCAGTGGAGCGAAAGTGAGGAAAAATATACAAATTAACGCCTTGTTTTTTAAGAATATTTAAAAATATCAAACAGTTAGAGAAATACACCAGCTCATACCTTCAAAACTCCTAGATTTATTTCAATTATGAATTAAAAAAAACAAACTCTTGACATAAAGTAAAATATATTATACATTAAAACAAACAATGTAAAATATATTTAACATTGAGGAAAGAGTATGAAAACAAAATTGACAACGCCAATCCCGGTCAAAAAAGCTTTGAAAAAGCTTGGGAAAGATATAAGGGAAGCGCGCCTCCGCCGCCGCATTCCTGTAGCACTTATGGCAGACCGCGTTGGAATTTCCCGTGTTACATTAAAATCCATTGAAGACGGACAACCGACAGTCTCAATGGGGCTATATGCCTCCGCTCTCTATGTTTTGGGAATGCTGGATCGACTGAAAGATATTGCAGATATCGCCTTTGATACTGTCGGACAGGCACTGAGCAGCGAAGAACTTCCAAAACGGATTGTTACAAAAAAGGAATAAACTATGGCTGAAACTCTGACGTATGTGTACATCAATCTGGACGGCAAAGATATTCCTGTCGGTCGTTTGTGGTCATATTTTAACAATGGTAAAGAAAGCGCCTCATTCAAATATGATGAGAGCTGGCTGAAGTTTCCGCGCAATTTTGAGTTGGAGCCTTATTTGCCTTTGACAGAAGGAACAGTGCATACGGATAATAAAAAAAGTATCTTTGCCTCAATGTCAGATTGCTCGCCGGATACATGGGGACGTTTGCTGATAAAAAGAAATGAAGAAAAACTTGCGGAACAAGAAAATCGCCAACATCACCAACTCAACCAACTTGATTACCTGTTAGCTGTTAACGACTATTCGCGCCAAGGAGCTTTGCGTTTTAAACAGAAACCGGACGGCGATTTCTTAACCGCAAAAGATAGGAAAGCTATTCCGCCGTTGGTTGACTTGCCAAAGTTATTGGCGGCATCAGATAAATTTCTGAATGACGACGCCTCGTTCAATGATATTAAAGAATTGCTTGTCCCCGGTTCTTCGCTGGGTGGTGCCAGGCCTAAAGCCTCTGTTATTGACAAGGCCGGCAACCTTTGCATAGCCAAGTTTCCTAAAAAAGATGATAATAACAATAATGTATTGTGGGAGGCTGTGGCTCTGACATTGGCAGAAAAAGCCGGATTGAAAGTTCAAAAATGGCAACTGACCCAAGCTCTCGGCAAATCAATTATATTGCTTAAACGTTTTGATCGTCAAACAAACCGCCGCATTCCATTCATTTCTGCAATGAGTATGCTAAATGCTAATGATGGAGAAAGCGAAGAGTACAGCTATTTAGATATTGCAGAGGTTATCCGCATCAAAGGCATTAATGTTAAAGAAGATTTGAAGGAACTTTGGAGCAGAATATTGTTTTCAGTACTGATTTCTAATACGGATGACCATTTACGCAACCATGGATTTTTAAAACCAGATCCTAATGGCTGGAGTCTTTCGCCTCTGTATGACGTTAACCCCAGTTCCGACAGAATATCTAATTTGCAACTTAATATTGATGAAACAAATAGTACAACCTCTATTGACTTAGTTCTTTCCGTTGCTGACTACTTCGGCTTATCACAAAAGGAAGCCGAGGCAATACTCAAACATCAAATCACCGTAGTTTCCGGATGGAAGGAAGTCGCCCAACATCTAGAAATAAGTAATGCTGAAATCTCCCGCATGAGCATCGCTTTTAAAAAGAGCGAAAATTTCTTATAAACGACCTGGACCTATCATTTTTCAACAGCTTGCAGATTTTTGGTGATATCTATAAAGAAGTTCTTTCCGGAAAAATAGCGATTTAGCTGAAAACCTGCATTTGGCGCAACCAACGAAAAATCCAAATCTTCGGAAAAACGATCGAGCCCGTAAAAAATACGCAACGCCGTACCGCCATAAAAAGCCGCATGCTTAAAAAATCCGGCTCGGGACAAACCACACAACGCCACCTCTTGCACAACTTCTTTGAGAGCATTTTTCTTTTCTTCTGTCGTATTTGTTTTATAATTACCGAGCATCTGCTCCAAAACAGTCTGCATTATTTATTTCTCCGGATAAACTTGCTTAAAAGATTGAGATTACTTGCATGATACAATGGAGCCAACTCATTTAAACTATTCATATTGAGCTTCCAAAATTCCTGCTCGTCAATTCGCAAATCATCAAACAAAAGAACGTGCAGCTCGCTTAAATTTTTAGCCGGCGGCAATGTGTAGAGCTTATCACACAATGCCTTTTCCGGTGTAGCAATTTGATAAGAATAGCCATTTTCCTCGTGTAACAAAATTCCCAACGGATAAACCTCTGAGGGAATATCGCGATACGTAAAAACGCCAAAATGATTTTGATATTGCTTAGACTTTTTCTTCTGAAACGTTGCCGAAGTATAAGTTCGGTAAACGGCTTCGGGTATCAGCGAATACACCGCTAACGCATAATCAAAAGACAAATAAGACGGCCCGAAAATCCTGCCGGCCAGATACTTGCCTGAAACATTGGCATCGGTTTCATAAAGCCCGCGTGCGACTTGTATCAATTTTCCGGACTGAAGTTCCCGGCGGATTTTTCCTTTAATGTCGGTATAATCACGAAACTTTAACGCTAAATCATCAAATGAATATATCATATTTCCTCCAATTAGTTTTAATATATAAAACTTTCTGGAGAAAATCAAACGTTTTTTGAATAAGAAACATACTGTTCACATTTAGTTTCAAATTGTAATATCTAAAATAAGCATCCTGTTGTAGATATTTGTTCATCATGTCTATTAAGAACAAATATTACAGATATTAAGGCTGTATATATACTTGTTAACGCGACCTCCCGATGATTCATCATTTGTTCTTCAAACAATTTACCCTGCACTAAAAATGTGTTGCCGACAATAAAAGGAGATAAATGTTTAAATGAACATAATGTTTGATAATTTTCATAAAGCAAATCTATGTTCAAATTTTCTTCAAGAAAAGTAATACCTTGAGCATGAAATATTTCTTTAAAATGAGGAAAAGCGATATTACTTAAATCTTTAATGCTATTAGCAAAGCTTCTATACCAATTTTTATCATAACTATTGATATCTGCTATATGCTTACCCTTCCCATTATAAAATCTTTCGCAATTATAATTGTGCATACGTTGTAAAGTCTTTTCTTGCCATTGTGGATTTATGGGTAAACTTTTTAGTTGCTCTACAAATGCAAATTCATAGTAATCTCGACCTTTGACATCATACATTTTATCAATACATAATAGTTGTATTTGGGCTTCAGTTGCCTGACAGGCTAAAGAACAAGCAGTAAATATGCGATTACTTTCTAATAAAGAAAAAGCATCTCGGCAAAGAGCAAAAATTGCACCAGATAATATTCTCAGAGATAAAAGCGCTGTACTATTAGTTTTCTTAAATTCTAGATTCTCTATATTGATCAGCGCCTGCTGAATCAGAGGAACAAAATTTCTGTCAGATACCATCGTTTAATTTCCTATGTAATAAATACTCTAAAAAAGCCTGACACCCCTCAACAATATCCCTGTACGTCTCATCAAAATTGCCGGTGTACCACGGATCTTTAATATTGCGCGGATTTTGTGTGAAATCGAGCAAACGATAAATCTTATGCTCGGTATCCACACCAACCAATGATTGAATGTCTTCAATATTACTGTCATCCATCGCCAAAATATAATCAAAATGCGCATAGTCATGCGGACGGATACGACGAGAATAATGTTCTTCAAACGGCACATGCATGGATTCCAGCATTTCTCTGGTTCCGCGATGAATACCGGCATGGCACATCTCGTTATAACTTTCCGTAGCTGCGGAATCTATTTCAAAATTATCCGTCAGGCCTTTTTCCGCAACCATCTGCTTAAACACAAACTCCGCCATCGGCGACCGGCAAATATTTCCAAGACAGACAAATAAAACTTTAACCATTAATTCTACCTTTCTTAGAGCATAAGGTTACTTAAAATAAATAAAAAAGCAATAAAAACTCCCTCACACTAAAGAGTATGAAGGAGTTTAATTTTATTTGTGGTAAGTTATAGTGCTTTTACCAATTCCCTTTCATCAACATGAAAAATTTTATTGTTTTCAGAATTGTTGCATTCTGGGCAGATGGGGATAATATATAATCCAGGAATTCTATACCAGTGACCATCACTATGTTGTTCTACCTTTTGGACGTGCCCACCGCATAAATTTCCAGCAGGCTTGCCGCAGTTTCTACAATATGTGGCAAGTTTATTGGTTTTCTTTTCCCAAAAATCAAGCCAACTATCGTAACCATATGGACATGTTTTATCGGATGTCCCAACCGCATTTACGACGTATATCATCGCATTCTCTCCAATTTAAGAGTGGTATTTCGGTCGGATACCACAAAAGTTTAGTTGACTTCTCTTAAAAAGGTGTTATAGAATGATATTTGCAATAAGGGTCATTCTGTTGACCGAAACTTTTTAATAAGGAGTCATTCCTCTCGGAACGACTCCTTTATATTATTTAAAATCATCTATGTCAAGAGTTAATTTGTGCAGAAATATTGTTTTGGTATTAAAATACTTAAAAAAGATATTGACATTGTATTTAGAATGCGGTATATAGCACTCATTAATTGTTTAGGAGTGTTATATAATGATAGGTATTAAATCATTTGAGAATGTAGTTCGTGCGGTGGATTATCTGAGAGGTCTTGTTAATAACTCTCAAGAAAATGCCGCAATATATATTGTAAAAGAACTTCAAAAAAGATTTTCTTCTTCCCGAATTTATGAAGATGAACTATGGTACGAATGTGAAAAATTATCTCATCAGTTAGATGTATCCACCCCTTTTATAAATAAACAAGCTCTAATGTCTGCTTTCAACTCCATATGCGATGATATTGATTATGAAATATTATTGGCATTGAGTGATAGGTACAGCTCCAAAACCACAAACACTCCATTTCTATTAAAAACATTCTTTGATCTTGTTCAAAAATCTATAAAAAATCCTTATAGCGCAATGTTGATACCGGAAGGTGAAAAATTTGCTCCTTATTTAACATTGATTGTTGATAATAATGTAAATTGTCGATACACAATTACAACCGCTAGAAAATTTGAATATACTCTTCTTACAGAAATATTTAAAAATCAAAAAAATGTTGAAATAATACAAGGACAAATATATGAGTCTGCTTTCAGCAATGAAAAATATGACATCATTCTAAGTGTTCCAAATTTCGGAACAAGTCCGTCTTTTCATCGAAACAACCAATTTATATGCAAAGAATATGAACTTATCGCTGCTGAAAATTTACTCTTGCATCTTTCTCCCGCTGGAAAGTTAGTCATTTTATTACCAGCCCGAGTTACATTTGCGGCTGGTAGGGTTAAGGATTTTAGACGCTACATTAAGGAAATGTATTGTTTGGATGAAATTGCAGAATTACCGGTAGGTATTTTATCTAACACAGGTATAAAGACATTCTTGTTTACAATCTCGGCAAAGGGAAGTGAAGACACCTCAATCAAACGATATATATTTGAGAATGACACCCCTGTTAATCGTCGACTAGGAAGCTTATCATTAAAACTACAAGATGAAACATTCGTTATGCCAGAAGAACTTGACGCTTTGGGAGATTGGAATATTGATAAAATTTTTGCTTCCCAAGATGATGATTGGACACAATATCAAAATTCATCGGCAAGAAAAATACCGTTAAAAGATGTTGCAGAAGTTTTTAGAGGTAAGGCAATTACAGAAAAAAATCCAACTGGTTTTATAGGGGTTGTTAATATATCTAACATTTTGGAATATGATATAGATTATAATTCTCTCGAACACCTAGATGATCAAGAGCGGCGGGTTGCTAACTATATCCTGAAAGCAGATGATTTATTGTTACCAGCACGAGGAACCGCTATCAGAACGGCTGTATTTGAAGAACAAGCATATCCTTGTATAGCCTCATCAAATCTTATTGTTATAAGGCCGAAGTCAAACGAACTTTCAGGTACATATCTTAAATTGTTTTTAGATAGTGCTATTGGTAAGAAGTTAATTAAATCGACTCAACAAGGAACAGCAGTCATGAATATCAGTTATCGTGACCTTGAAAATATAGAGATTCCTTATTTGCCATATGAAAAGCAAAAAGAAATAGCTCAAAAATATCAGGAAGCACTCGCTCAATATAAAGAAACAATATCTTCTGCTGAAAAAAAGTGGCAGGATACTATTAGAGAACTAGAACAAAATTTGTAGGATATAGGTATGAAAAAGCAAAACGAAGAAACAACCAGTCAACAGCTGTATGCACACCTTTTTGAAGCTTGCAATATTTTGCGCGGACCGATTAATCAGGATGAATATAAAAGTTATGTTACGCCTTTATTATTTTTTAAGCGCATTTCTGATGTTTATGACGAGGAAACAGAGAATGCGCTTAATATATCCGGCGGCGATGAAGAATTTGCATCTTTTTCTGAAAATCACCGTTTTGTAATACCTGAAGGTTGTCATTGGAATGATATTCGTGAAAAAACACAAAATATAGGTACTGCACTTATCAACGCGATGACCAGCATAGAACGAGCTAATCCCAAAACTTTATCCGGTATATTCAGCAGTTTTGATGATGCTGATTGGTCAGATAAAACAAAATTATCAGATGAACGGCTCAAAGATTTAGTCGAACATATGAGCAAAAAGAAAGTCGGAAATCGCAATTATACAGATGATATCATGGGTGATAGCTACGAGTATCTGATTAAAAAATTTGCAGATATGTCTAAGAAAAATGCCGGTGAATTTTACACACCCCGTTCAATTGTTAAGTTGCTTATTAGAATTTTAGATCCTAAAGATGGTGAAACAGTATATGATTGCGCATGTGGTACAGGAGGTATGCTAATTGAAGCCATTCATCACATGCATGACAGTAAATATTCTTATGGTAAAATATATGGCCAAGAAAAGAACTTAGCAACGGCCGCTATTGCTAAAATGAATCTGTTTTTGCACGGGGCACGAGATTTTGACATTAAACAAGGTGATACATTAAAAAATCCGGCTTTCTTATCCCGGGGACGTTTACAAACATTTGATTGTGTGATTGCAAATCCACCGTTTTCTTTAAAAAATTGGGGTGCAACGGCATTTGCTTCGGATCCGTATGGACGCAATATTTATGGTTGTCCGTCTGATTCTTGCGGCGATTGGGCTTGGTTGCAACACATGATTGCTTCAATAGAACCTAAAAAGGGCCGTTGTGCAGTTATTTTACCACAAGGTGTATTGTTCCACACAGGTAAAAACGGCGAAATGCGCAAAGCATTAGTTGAATCGGATAAATTAGAAGCGATTGTAACTTTTGTCGGCGGAGTATTTTATAGTACCGGTGTTTCAGCTTGTGCTTTGATTCTCAATAATAACAAGGTTCCAGACCATAAAAATAAAATATGTTTGGTTGATGCTTCGAAGATTTATACACCACAGCGGGCACAAAAGATAATGTCTGAAACAGATATCGAAACGGTATATAATTTATACTCAAATTATCAAGATGTTATCGAAAAATGTAAAGTTGTTACATTAGATGAGATTGCTCAAAAAGATTATTCGTTAGCGGTCAATAACTACATTAAACAGCCCAAAGAAAAACCAATTGATCCGGTAGCCGTTAAACAAGAATTTTTGCAAGCGGTGGATGCTGTTAAAAAAGCAGAAAATAAACTCAAAGAGTTGTTAGTTGCAGGAGGATATGTCCATGAGTCAAATTAGTTTAGATACATTGGAGACCTATTTATGGAATTCTGCAGTTTTACTCCGGACGCATATTGATGCTGGTGCCTATAAGCAATACATCTTTCCGTTGTTGTTTTTTAAGCGCATTTGCGATGTATATGATGAGGAGTGTGCTAAAATTCTTCAAAAATATGGAGATACGGAAGCTCTAGATTGGGAAGAAAATCATAGCTTTTCTGTCACTAAAGGTGCACATTGGAAAGATGTAAGAGCTATTTCATCAAACGTTGGTGTGGCTATTTCTAAGGCTCTAAGAGCTATTGAAAAAGCAAATACCGAAAAATTACATGGTATTTTCGGTAATGCGGCGTGGACGAATAAAAAACGTTTGCCGGATGAATTATTAAAAGATTTGATTGAACATTTCAGTACCCAAACATTATCAATTGCCAATTGTCCAGAAGATGAACTTGGCCAAGGTTATGAGTATTTAATTAAAAAGTTTGCTGATGACAGCGGACATACTGCGCAAGAATTTTATACAAACAGAACGGTCGTCCATTTAATGACGGAAATTCTCAAACCTCAATCGGAAGAAACTATTTATGACCCAACTTGCGGTAGTGCCGGTATGCTTATTTCTTGTATTGCATATTTACAGCAGAAGAATAAAGAATGGCGCAATGTTAAAATTTATGGACAGGAAATCACTCAGCTCACCGCAGCAATTGGCAGAATGAACCTATTTTTGCATGGAATTAAGGATTTTCAAATAGTTAATGACGATACACTTAAAAATCCAGGATTTATTAAGCGGGGTGAACTTCAAACCTTTGATTTGGTTCTAGCAAATCCGCCATATTCCATAAAACAATGGGACCGTGCAGCATTTGAAAACGATAAATGGGGGCGTAAAATTTTAGGAACACCTCCGCAAGGTCGTGCCGATTATGCCTTTTTCCAACATATTATCAAAAGTATGGATAAAAAGACAGGACGTTGCGCTATTTTGTTTCCACATGGCGTTTTATTCCGCGACGAAGAAAAAGAATTGCGTGAAAAACTAGTCAAAATGGATATTTTAGACTGCATTATTGGCTTAGGTCCAAATTTATTTTATAACTCGCCAATGGAAGCGTGTATTGTTATTTGCCGAATGGATAAAGGACCACAAAAAGCAGGTAAAGTGCTGTTTATAAATGCGCTCAATGAAGTTACACGCAAAAATGCCCAAAGTTATTTGGAAGATAAACATATTACAAAAATTGCTACAGCATATGAAGATTATAAAAATGTTGACGGATTTGCCAAGGTAGCAACCATTAAAGATATTGAAGATAACGCTTATTCTTTGAGTATTCCGTTATACGCTAACACTCAAGTAGATAAACTATCAAAAGGAGAAAAAGTATCTTCTTTAAATGAAATTTGTCAAACATGGCAAACAAATACTAGAGAAATGGTAAAGATTTATGATGATTTAATTAGCCTTATAAATATAGGAGGCTCAAATGACTAAATATAAATTTGCAAATATAGCTTATAATAGTACAGAAAAGAAAAAACCTGAAGAAAAAGATAAATATACTTACATTGGACTAGAACATCTAGACCCAGGAACACTTGAAGTGACTAGATATGGTTCCGAAGTTGCTCCAATTGGAGAAAAGCTTGTTATGAAAAAGAGAGATGTTCTATTTGGAAAACGTCGTGCCTATCAAAAAAAGGTTGGAATAGCCCCTTTTGATGGAATATTTTCAGCTCATGGAATGGTATTACGTCCCAAAGAGGATGTTATTGATAAAAATTTCTTTCCACTTTTTATTGCCTCTGATTATTTTCTAGATGCAGCAATCAAAATATCTGTTGGTTCTTTATCTCCTACTATAAATTGGGGAGACTTAAAAGAATTAGAATTTGAATTGCCGGATATGGCGACACAAAAGAAATTAGCGAAAATTTTATGGGCAGCTGAGGAGACAAAACAATCCTACAAAAATCTTCTACAAAAGACCGACGATGTGGTCAAAGCCAAATTTGTGGAAATGTTTGGGTCTTATAAAAACTCAAAAAATAAAGTTTCTTTTGAAGATGCCTTTATCATCCGTGATGATTTACGTAAACCGTTAAATGATGCGGTACGTTCAGAAATGCATACGGGAAATTTATATCCTTATTATGGTGCAAATGGAGAAGTAGATCGTATTAATAAGTATCTTACAGACTGTACTGCTCTTTGTTTAGCAGAAGATTGTGGTTCTTATGGCCCAGGAGAATCTTCATCTTACATTATATCAGGAAAAGCCTGGGTTAATAATCATGCTCATGTGCTGTTAATGAAAAATACATGCAACATAGAATATGCCAATATTTATTTCACAATTTTGGATATGCGTGAATATGTTACAGGAACAACTCGATTGAAACTCACTCAAGGAAAAATGAAAGAAATTCCAGTAATATTACCACCAATTGAACAGCAAAATCAATTCGTTGATTTTTATACAACAGCAGAACAATCTAAACAGAAACTACAAAAGTCGTTAGATGATTTAAAACTAATGACCAAAACCATCATTAATGAGCATTTGAAATAGGAGAAACAACATGTTTAACGAAGATAATACCATTGAAAAAATGCTCCTTGTAACACTCCAACGTGTTGGCTGGAAATATATTGAAGCGGAAAATTTGCCGCGACAATATGCTGATGTTTTAGTTGAACCTATGGTGAAAGAGGCACTTATTCGTCTCAATCCGGAAATAGCCGAAGAACCGTCTCGGGCCGATGAAGTGATTTATAAGTTGCGCTCTCTTATTCTATCTACTCAGACCCACGATTTAGTTACTCGTAATGAGCAGTTCAAAAAGTTGATTTTTGAAGAAAACTCCTTTCCGTTTGGTAAAGACGGCAAAATGATTCCGATTCAATTTTTTGGTACGATTGCTGATGATAGCCTTGATAAAAACGAATATGTTGTAACAAATCAGTGGATATATCCAACTTTAGATGGTGGTAAACGGCTTGATATTGTCTTACTTATCAACGGTTTTCCGATTGCTGTCGGTGAATTAAAAACACCGGTCCGCGATGCCATTACCTGGTTGGATGCCGCTGGGGATATTTCCGCTTATGAAAAAACAATTCCGCAAATGTTTGTGCCGAATGTGTTTAATTTTGCAACGGAAGGAAAATGCTTCCGCTACGGTTCCGTCAATATGCCTATCGGCCTATGGGGACCATGGCATACATCAACAAATAGAGGTGAAGGCTCGCTGGCAGAAGTTCAAATCAGCATTGAAGATATGATGATACCATCTAAAATTATGGATATCTTTGAGTTCTTTACTATTTTTGCCACCGATAAAAAATACCGGAAATATAAAATTATTTGCCGTTATCAGCAATATGAAGGTGCAAATTTACTGGTAGAACGTGTCAAAGCAGGATATCCGAAACAAGGGTTAATTTGGCATTTCCAAGGTTCCGGTAAATCATTACTGATGGTATTTGCGGCGCAAAAATTAAGAATGATACCGGAATTGAAAAATCCGACAGTCGTTATCGTTGATGACCGACTTGATTTGGAAACGCAAATTACCGCAACTTTCAATGCTTCGGATATTCCAAACTTGGTTAGCCTTGCCACAAAGGATGAACTGATTAAATTCTTTCAGCAAGATATTCGCAAAATTGCCATTACCACAATTTTCCGTTTTGGAGATGTTGACGGCGTCTTAAATGAGCGTAGCAATATTATTGTTATGGTTGATGAAGCTCACCGTACTCAAGAGGGTAATTTAGGCGAAAAAATGCGAACAGCTTTACCAAATGCGTTCTTCTTCGGATTAACCGGTACACCTATTAATCGTATTGATAAAAATACTTTTCATACCTTTGGTGCAACAGAAGATAAAAGCGGATATATGAGTAAATATTCATTTTCTGATTCAATCCGCGATGGCGCCACACTACCATTAAATTTTGAGCCGGTTCCAGTTGATTTGCATGTGGACAGAGAAAAATTGGATAAAGAATTTGATGCGATGACAGAGAGCTTAAGTGAGGCAGAAAAGGCTGAACTCTCGAAACGAGTTAATATGAAAGCAATTATGTATAACGAAAAGCGCATCAGAAAAGTTTGCGAACATATTGCTAATCACTTTAAGACCAAAATTGAGCCAAACGGGTATAAAGGGCAAGTTGTCTGTTATGACCGTGAGTGTTGTGTCTTATATAAAAATGAGTTAGATAAATTGCTTGGAGCAGAAGCATCTACTATTGTTATGGATACGAACAACGACAAAGAAGATAGATATAAAGCCTATCGTCGAGACAAAGATGCAGAAGGAAAAATTCTGGATAGATTTAGAGATCCGAAAGATCCGTTAAAGTTGGTTATTGTCACATCTAAACTCTTAACCGGCTTTGATGCTCCGATTTTACAAGCGATGTATTTGGATAAACCAATGAAAGATCACACTTTGTTGCAGGCAATATGCCGAACAAATCGTGTCTTTGATGACGGTAAATCTCATGGTTTGATTGTTGACTATATTGGTATTTTTGATAACGTTGCCAAAGCGTTAGATTTTGATGAAGCCAGTATGCGTCGTGTTGTTACCAATATTGAGGAGGTCAAAAATCAATTTCCGGCACTTCTCCGTAAATGCTTATCATATTTTATGGGCGTAGATAGGACCGTAGATGGTTGGGAAGGTTTGATGGCGGCTCAGGAATGTTTGCCTAGTAACAAGGAAAAGGATGCATTTGCTGCAGATTATAGAGTTCTTAATAAGGTTTGGAATGCATTATCTCCAGATAGGTTCCTAGTTCCATACAAACAGGATTATATATGGTTGAGCAAAGTTTTTGAATCTGTTAAACCTACTGATAATCGAGGTGGACTTATTTGGGTAACTCTTGGAAATAAAACAATGGAACTTATTCATGCCAATTTGGAGGTTGGCGAAATCCATGATGATTTGGATATTCTCCACATGAGCTCAGAACTCATTGATGAATTTATCGCCAAACAAAAGGACATCAAAAAAACGACTAAAAAAGTGGAGATTGATTTGGTGGCTAAAATCCGAAAACACAGTAATAACCCAAAATTCATCAAATTAGGCGAAAAATTAGAGGATTTACGTGAAAAGCATGAAAAAGGCCTTATTACCAGTATTGAATTTTTAAAATTATTGTTGGAATTAGCAAAAGATGCGGCTCAAGCCGAAAAAGAAGTTATTCCAGAAGAAGAAATTGATAAAGGGAAAGCTGCCTTAACAGAGCTGTTTAATGGTGTTAAAAATACACAAACACCGGTTATTGTAGAACGGATCGTTAATGATATTGATGATATTGTAAAAATCGTGAGGTTCCCAGATTGGCAAAATACCACCGCCGGCACGCAAGAAATAAAAAAAGCACTGCGTAGTATCATCTGGATTAAATATAAAATCAAAAATAAAGACGTATTTGACAAGGCATATCAATACATAGAACAATATTACTAATTATTTTAATGGATTTGGACTATGAATAAAAAAACATTTAAAATTTTAAGTATTGATGGCGGAGGAATAAGAGGAGTTTATTCAGCACATATTCTAAAACGAATTGAAGAAGAGTTTAAAATAAATCTTTATGATTATTTTGATTTAATTGCTGGAACAAGTACAGGAGCAATTATTGCGGCGGCGATAGCGTGCAATGTTTCAATTGATGATGTAGAACAATTATATAAAAATAAAGGAGACAAAATCTTCTCAAAAAAAGCGTTGTGGAAAGGTCCTAAGTGGTTAAGTAGTAAGTTTAATTCAAAATCATTAAACAAGATATTGGAAGAAAAGTTTGGTGATAAAAAACTTGGAGATATATCTAAACCTCTCATTCTACCTGCCAGCAATATAACAACAGGAACTGTTTATGTGTCAAAATCACTTTATAATAAAGAATTTATAAGAGATAAACACATTAAACTAACAGATGCAATACTTGCATCTTGTTCTGCGCCAACATATTTTGATCCTCATTGTGTCGGTTCTTATTTGCTTGCTGATGGAGGACTATGGGCAAACAATCCTTCTTTAATTGCTGTTATTGATGCAAAAAAGCGATTAAATCAAAAACTAGAAAATATTAAAATTTTGAATATAGGTACAGGATTATATAAGCCTGAATATGATTTTAACTCAAGAACTATGGGCTTCTTAACTGGATGGAAACGTGGTAAATTAATAGATTTTATTTTATCTTTGCAATCTCAATCTACGGATAACTATCTTGATTTATTGTTAGAAAAAAATCAAAAACACAGGATAAACTTTGAATCTTCAGAGGAATTACCTCTTGATAAGAGCATATCTGTAAATAAGCTCATTGCAAAAGCTGATGAAGATTTTACCCATGATTCCCACGATTTAAAAATATTTTTAGAACTAAAGGAAAAAAATAATGACTGACTTAAACGACTTACTAAAAGAAAAAATTAATATTACACAGGAAATGGAACAAAAAGCAAAAGATATCTATAAAGAAACATCTGAATTTTTATCTTCACAATTTGCTTCATATTCCCCAGATATTTTTCCTCAAGGTTCATTTAAATTAGGAACCATTATTCGTCCAACCACCGGTAAAGACGAATTTGATTTGGATTTTGTTTGCCTATTAGGTAAATTAAAAGAATCTGATCTTAATCAAGAAGAACTTTATAGCTTATTAGAGGTAGCTTTACGTCGAAAATACAAAGAACCGATACTTGAACCTAAAAAACGTTGTTGGCGTCTCAATTTTGATAATTTTCATGTTGATATTTTGCCAGCAATACACGATAATAATACATCTCAATCATTATTAATTCCAGATAAGGACAAAAAAGAATGGCAATCTACAAATCCTTTGGGATATGCAGATTGGTTCAAAAATAAAACTTTATTAATTTCCGGTAGAAGCTTAGTTGAGAATTCAATACAGCCAATACCAAAACAAAATAATGATTCACCTCTACAAAAAATAGTTAAACTAATGAAATATCATAGAAATTTTATATTTGCGAACGACTTAGATAATCGCCCAATTTCAATGATTGTAACAACTTTAGCGGCTTTAAACTATAGCGGAGAACAAGATTTATCAAATGCCCTAATAACTATATGCAATGGCATAAAATCTATGGCACCTAGCATACTAAATCAAAATTTCATTCCTAATCCTGTAGATGAAAAAGAAAACTTTGCAGATGCTTGGAAAAAACATCCAAAACGAAAAGAAAATTTTAAGATATGGGTGGAAAAACTTGATGATTTAACTAGTAAATACTCACGTATACTTATTCAAAACAGCAACTCTGATTTATCTAAATTACTATTAGAACATTTTGGTTATGCCACCAAATTAGAAACACAAGATAAAACGATTAGTGTTCCTCATATTATTACTAATCCTTCTAAACAATGGTACCAGTAATGACCGGTTACCTAAATGAGATATTTGATGTAATTAACATGGGAGATAATGGGTATTATTTTAATGATACCAGTATAAACCTGTTTTCTCAATATATACAAATTCAAGGAGAAATATGTTTTAATCAAGCATATAAAGACATCGCATTACAAGATAAGTATAAAATACAAATTTTATTTCCATTTGATTATCCTAAGAAAATTCCAATTGTTAGCGAATTAGAGAACCGTATTCCAAGTTCTGCAGATTCTCACAATAATAAAAATGGCGATGGTTTTTGTCTTGGCGTGCCAGGAGATATATATGCTAAAATATATAAAAATTCAACTTTTAAATATTTCATCTCTGAAATAGTAATTCCATTTTTATATGCAAATACTTTTTATGAAAAATATAAAAAATATCCTTGGCCAACAAGACCACATTTTGGAGCCGGATTAATAGAATACTACCAAACTTTATTCAACTTAAAAAATGAGGAATTAACTAAAAAATTTTTATATAATATTGCTTTTTCTAAAGAAATTGTAAAAGGTCATACACAATGTCCTTGCGGAAGCGGTAAGAAATTTAGAAACTGTCATAGACCGCTATATACAACATTAATCACATTCCATTCACATAAAAATATACAAAAAGACGTTCTTCATATACTAAAAGATGATAACATTCCGGATTTTGATAATTTGATAAAAGAAAAAATATATACAAAAAAATGGTATAAATTATATAGAACTTGCTTAATGCAGATAATTCGACACAAAAAATAATCTACTTTTTCAAAAACACAATACTCAAAGTTTTAACATATTTTTTATAATCAAACAGTATATACTAAATTAATGGTCTTATAGTGACATAATCTTTCTCGAATCACTCTACACCTTCTCCAATTCACAAAACAATCCGCAATCTGGAAGTAATAAATCTTTGTGATTTCCTGCGGTTGGTTTTAATTCATCTAAATAAAGAGGATTTCCCTTGAATTTTAAGCAAGTAACTTACAGGCCACCGCCGAAGTAACACCACAACTAAACCACCCTAAATATTTCATACTATTCTCCTTAAAAGTTTCCCAAAACACACTGCAAGGAATTGTTTTACTTCTCTTTTTTCTCGCTCCGGATAATTTCAACAATACCGAAAGCGGAAACTGCCAGTGCGACAATATGTTCAGCCAGTTCGGGGCTAACAGCGAAACCCAAGCCGGACAAGAGACCGATAAGCCCTCTCCAAGTAGAGGGTTGATTGAGTTTTAGAAGTTCGATAAGTTTAATCATTGTTGTTCCTTTCATAAAAAAAGCCCCGTTGGGGCGGGTTAGTAAATAGCATTTATCCCTTGTTGAATTATCTCATCCGAGTATGGTTGAATACCGTTTTCCATGCGGATAACGGCTTTGATAAATACAGTCAAAACACCGCGTTCCTCAATATCAATAACCGTATCCGGATAAACACCGAGTTGTTTAGCAACCGACTGGATATAGGCGGTGGTTTGGTTTTCATTCGGCGGTGCATAACGGCTGATAATTTGCCGTACGGTGTTGAGGTTGTGGATTTTCTTGTAATTGGTTAAAACTTTCGCTAATGCCCGAATACCGTAAACCGGTGCGGTAAAAACACAAAAGGCAGGATCTATTTTCCTACCATCTGGGTTTAAGCCTTGCCAATTTGCGCCGTGCCGGATGTTGCCGGGGTTGTTATTTCTTATGCCACGAGGTGTTTGTTGGTTCATGATGTAAACTCCATATCATTTCTCTTAAATCATCAATTTTGAGTTCAAGCCGGTTGATATGCACCTGCGTGGCATATTCCCGCGCGACCTGAACCTTAAAGTCACTGAGTTCCTTGCGCATCTCGCCGAATTTATACACCAGCCAGACAAACGCCGGAACGCAGACTATTTGTAAAAACTGCAGCCAATCCATTATGTTTTGTAAACCTCCTCGCTTTCATTAACACAAGATATTTCAACAGTGTCGCCACGAGGACGCACTCCGATAACCTTTGCCATCATTGACATTTTGCCCTTTGTGCCAAAAGCAAAATGTGTCCGTTCTTTGGCTGTACCGGTATAAATCTCAAAATCAGGTATTGTTTGTAGAACCGCCTCACTATCCACCGCACCACGAATAACTGGATAAACATTGCTCATTGAACCATCTGCCAGCCGAAAACTGATAAAATGCTCTTCATTTATTTTCCAAGTCAGATTTTCCGAGAGTTTCAGCACATTACGAGAAAAAGCCAAGACTTCGCCACCTTGTCCCCATTCACACATATCATGCGTTATGCTGATTAAATCGCCGTATGTCGGTATCAGTCCCTCAAGCTCGGTGCTGAAAGTGATATATTTCCGCCGATAGCGGTTGCAGGCGCACATATAATATCCCTCTCTTTCAGCTTGAGCTTTATCTGTACAACCAAACAAATCCACATTTGCAGGATTTTCTTCGGTGCTGTCGGGCAGTTTGGTTACGATATCATCGTATTTCCAGTATTTGTTAGAGAAATATTGCACTTTGACACTATCTGCCGTGTCTTCTGACGGCATAATATATTCGATTGAAAAGCTGTCTTTGATAATATTCCGCGGCGTAAACATTGCAGTTGGTATGTTTTTTTGTTCATCACGGATAATTCGCACCATACCAGATTGTAAGATTGGTAAAGCTCTGCCGCGATTGTAGAAGTCGAACCGCTTTCACCCTGAGCCATAAGATTGATAGTAACTTGCGCCTCTCCGGAACGTTGAAAGTTAAAAGCGATACTGTTAGCTCGAACGCCCATAAATCGGATAAACTGCGGAACTTCCGGCAAACCAACTTCCAACGAATAACTGGGAATTGATGTTTTACCACTCTCAAAGGCGTGCGAATAACTGCCGTCTTCGTTTTCAACTGTGGTCGGTGTCCCGAAAATGGCCTTTAACCATACGCCGATATTGCGCATATCCACCGGCACGGCCATATCGCCATCAACATTGATAACATCCTGAAAAGGCTGTGTCGGGTCGCGGCCAAGTCCTAAAACATTGGACGATACGAGGCTCTGCTCGCTGTCCAATGATGAGGAAATAAACGGAATCTGCCGATAACCGCTTTCCGGCAACACACCGTACTCGGTTTCTTCGGCGATTAGAAGGCTGGCGTTCCAGCCGTATGCTCTGCTCATAGTATTTTATTATAATAAGGCGTTTGTAGTCGAATATTCCAAAACCACCGGAATAACCGCCGCTTTCATAGTGGGCGCACCCTCGATGTACTCGTCTATGATTTCCGGAGGTTTGGGATAAACATAGTCGGTCAGTCCGTGTAACGTCACATCAGACGACAGCAACACGCCAATTTGCACCAAAATTTCATCGAGTTTCTTGTCGCGGTCTTCCAGTTTAACTGCTTGTACAATAACTTCCACCTCAGCCTCGTGCTTAAAAATACAAATTGGCGGCGACAAAATAACTTCCGGCTCGCCTTGCTTACCATCACGCAACATGACAATCCCAGTCTCGGAAATAACCTGCGGCAAGGTTTCATTGCGCTTGACTGGCAAATCAAGTGTTTTAAGCCTCTCAAACAAAGCCTGTAAAATCTGTTCACGTTTAGTCATACCAATTCTCCAAAATCAAACTCGGCAAGCGGTTCTGCCACTTCGTCCCCTCATTGGTAAAATGAATCAATTTCGGCATTTTAACCTGTGGAACTAGCCAAAACGCGATGATTGACTTCTTTTTGCGCTCATGTACCAAAAGCGATGCGCTGTGTGATCGATAAACAAAGCGGAGCTTGGTGTTGCGGCTTTTCTCATAGATTTCCGGTGTCATTTTTTTACCCAATGCCCGTTTCGGAATAGCCTCGGTCGGTATTGCCAGCCAAAAACCATTTTTGCCACGAATAACGGTTTGATATTCAAATCCGGCCATAATTTTCGGCGTTTTGGAATATACGACACCAGCAGCAGAAATGCTTTTTTTTCCTTTCGGATAAACATTTCCTCGCCAAGTGTTAGCAAGCCGGTTGCTTAAACCGGACGACTTAACCTGTAACCGCATGGCATTCTTTAAGCCGTCAGTTGCATTGGTTATACCTTTCGTAACAGCATCCGCACCTTTTTTATACTCATTCTCCAAATATTCCGAGAGTTTTCCCTGTAAAATGACATCTAAATGCATAAATCCACTGTCCAAATCAGATTATGTATGTCTTTCATCGGCTCAGATGAAATATGAAATACCCGGTCATCCGCCGTTATATCATCGCCCACTTGCAATTCCGGAGCATCAGAAACCCTCAGCTGAAGTTTAGCGGTTGGGGTTTGTGCTTTGACAAACCCAATCCCCACCACCTCATCAGGGGCAGATAATAAAAAAAGGACTTGCCGTCCCTTATAGTTTCCTATCCGCCCCATTCGGGTAAACAGACTGTTAACCGCTTTTTCCAGAGGAAGAACCATCTTCCTGTCCTTTCTCATCGGATTGATTACTGTTTGCCGGTTCTTGCGCTTGGGATTTTTTAACCGGTTCGGCAAATCCCAATGCAATCAACCGCTTAGCCTCGCTGTCGCCAAGGTCGTAGATTTTCCCCGGGGGTACATCTTTTTGTTTACCGACCGTAAGTGTTATCAGAGCCTTAATTTTCATAATTCCTCCTTAACCAACGGTTACACACATAGAAGCGTTCGGACGATAAGGAACAACCAAAGGCGCAGATTGCAACAGGAGCCACCGCACGCTCGGATCTTCTTCTAGCCAAGACTTGGTAAAATAACGATTAGCCGTCCAATTAGCTTTCTCATCATGGATTGATCCATAACAACGCGTTCCCTCAAGTCCCTCACGAGAGCCAAGCAGAACTGTCTTTTCAGGTAACAGCTTGCTTGTAGTGCCAGCATCATTAATATAAGTGTCGTTATAAACCCAAATATCAAAATCGCCGATAGAGCCGACATTGCGGGCTTTGGCATCTTCTGATCTTAAAACCGGATCAATATTGAGAGAATTATTCGTTCCACGGCGAATGTCCAAGTATTTCTGCACGGTTTCATTGGAGCGGAAGAGTTTCCAAGCCTGCGGGTCCATCACCACGGTTTTAGCAACCACACCTGATTTGTCTTGAATGGTAATTGCCCAATCTTCCAAATCATCAACCGGATTAACACCGGAGCTATCCCATGTGGCTGTATTGGTCAAAGCTTTAGTCAACGCCTCATCTCGACCAAAATCAACGGTCTGTGCCGGATAACCATCGCCTGAAACAATAACTTTGCCGGTACGCAGAATCTCTGACGCCATCACTTCTTCTCGGCGGGTTAAGTTGTCTAACTGGTCTTTTAAGTGAGTTGCCAACGCTCGCTCATAACGTTGAGCCGGAGATAAAGAACCACCGATAGTTTCCCCTGCGACACGTTTATACGGAATGTTGGCATCGAATCGGCGTTTATCCTTAACATACGCAGGTTTGAACGATTTGGTCTGATATCCTCCGCCGTCAACGACTTTGCCGGGCATTAGCGGAGACACAAACGGCGAAATGCGCGGTTTGCTGTCGGTTACATCAAAGAAAATCTCCTCTTTGTCTGAAGTTTGAACATTCGGAAAGAATGTATCAAGCAAAAAAGAAGATGGTGTATGCAGTCGTTCCACCACCTTTGACAACACATGAGTTGAAAAAATATCCATTTATTTGCCTTTCTTATTAATAAGGTTGGTTTGTTTTTACAAAAATGCTCTTGGCACGGAGTGCGTCAGCCAGTCCGGCAACTGTGTAACCTTCGCCGACACTTAACGCCGCGCTGTTAAATTCGCCGGACAAATACACCACGGCCTGTTTATCTTCTGTGGAAGCATCGACTGTTTCGGCTACAATACCGTAAACCTCCTTAGAACCGTCTGTTGCCGCGGAAGTGCAACTAGTGCATTTCCCGCTGGCAGTAATTTTACCCAAGATTGCCCCACGTTCATATTTGCCGCCGGTAATCGTGGCAAGAATTGAAACTCTGGGAAATTCTCCAGCGATGAGGTTATCTTCTTTTGTCATTCCCTGATCTGTAAAACCTTGTGCTGTCATGGACTACTCTCCCTTTATCAAAGAGGCGATACGATTAGCAACTGCCTCGGGTGTTTCTTCTTCAGTTTCTGTCGCTGGCTTAATTTCCGGATTTTTAATTGCCGCCATCGCTTTTTCAAAAGCATTGTCCAGCTTATCAGGGATTGTCCCCAAAATATCCAAGATATCTTCCGCCGCCAGTTCAGTCTTAGCAAGCAAAGCCTGCGCTGTTGCTTCCTTACCTTTGGAAACATCGGCAGCCAAAACTTTGGCCATTCGCTCTCGTTCTGCCTGACGGATTTCCTCAGCATTAATATTTATAGTGTCATTCATGAATGTTTTCTCCATATTAAGGTCTGTAATTATTCCCTCAAACGAGGCTAAACCGTCCGCCAGACCGGAACGAACAGCGTGTTGGCCAACCGAAACATCGCCTGCGCCAAATTTTTCCACCACATCAATAGCTGTAATTCCGCGATTACGGGCCACTTTGGCAATAAAGACCTCCGCCAGCTCATCAACTCGCCCCTGTATCTTGGCTTTTCCTTCTTCGGTATTGATATCCGGACGCTTATTGGGGCTTTGCGAGGACACAATCTCAATGGTTTTGTCGTCATCATCTTTCTCAAAAATCGAAACCACGCCGATAGAACCTAAAATCGCCGTATCCGCCGCCAAAATCTTGTCACAAGCCGAGGCAATCCAATAAGCACCTGAGCAACAAGCACCCGAAGCGTAAGCAATAATCGGCTTTTGACCACGTGCCTGATAAATCATATCAGCGATTTCCGAACAGCCGTTGACTTCGCCACCGGGGCTATCAACATCCAATAAAATCCCTTTAATATTAACATCTTGCAGAGCTTTGTTAAAATCTTGAGCGAGCAATTCATAAGAAGTTGCACCACAAATTTTGGTCATCAGATTAGCATATCGGAAAAGCGGACCAGACACCTTTATAACAGCAATGCCGTCTCGAGTTGAAACGGCATTGGTATTTTTCATCTCTTTTCCCATCTCGCGGGCAATGGCTTCAGGCGTTTGGTTGCTTTTCCTCGCTATTTCCGCCATCGTTCCCATCATCTCCGGTGTTATCGCCCAGATTGTTTTGTTGAATAGTTTCATAGTGTTTCCTTTCTCATAAAATAAAAACCTTTACTTTCTTTTTTCATAAGTAAAGGATAAGCTACAAACCTTTACTTTTTGCATTGACTTGTAAAGGTTATTTGGTTATGATACTCTTATAATAAAACAAAGGAGATACCATGAAACGTGATATTCAAGGAACTTTAGTGAAATGCTCAGTAACATCTGAAACATATCAAGCCTTTGTTCCTAATCCATTACCACCGAAACCTGATATTGATTTATCAGAAGTATCTGTTTTATTAGAAAAAGCTAATCAATCCATCGGAGAACTAAATGGTGTTGTAGAAACAACAATAGATTCTTCCATTCTAAATTATATGTATGTACGTAAAGAAGCTGTATTATCATCACAAATTGAAGGAACTCAATCAACATTGGATGATCTTTTGAGATATGAATCAGAGCAGACGCAAGGTATTCCCATTGCAGATGCATCTGAAGTGTCTTCATATGTAGCGGCTTTAAATCATGGGTTGCAACGAATTAAAGACGGCTTTCCTTTATCTTTACGTCTCATTCGTGAAATTCATAAAATACTTCTTACTAACTCTAGAGGGAAAACAAAACTTCCTGGAGAGTTTCGTTCATCCCAAAATTGGATTGGTGAAACAAGACCTGGCAATGCTCGATTTGTTCCAGTTCCACCAGAAAAACTCATGTCTGTTCTAGGAAATTTAGAAATTTTTATGAATAGCGAAGATAATATTCCAAATTTAATCAAGGCTGCTCTGATCCATGTACAGTTTGAAACGATACACCCATTTCTTGATGGAAATGGAAGACTCGGTCGTCTTTTAATTACATTTTTCTTATGCATAAAAGGTGTTCTAGATTCTCCTTTCTTATACCTGAGTTTATTCTTCAAAAAGAATAGAAGCATGTATTATGATACTCTCAATGCTGTTCGTAAAGACGGAGACTGGGAGAATTGGATTAAATTCTTTTTAGAAGGTGTTATTGAAACAGCAAATGATGCCAAAAAAACACTTATAAATATTCAAAACATCTTTTCAGCAGATATTGAGCAGATAAAAACTCTCGGTCGAGCATCTGAATCTGCTTTAAAAGTATTTTCAGCATTTCAAAAGAAACCCATGCTTACCGTTTCTGAAATCATAAAAATGATAGGAAGTACAAAACCAACTGTCATAAAATCCTTAAATCATTTAATTGACTTAGGGATTTTGGTAAATAATTCCGAAAAAAAATGGGGCCAAATATATAAATATCAAAAATATACAGATCTATTATCTTCGAATGTGGAGCCATTATAAAATTACCAGATATTACCAGATAAGGATATTTTATTTACCAGATACTTCTTTATCTTCTAAAATTACAGTTTTTTCATTACTTTTGACTCCATCCAAGCCCATTTTCTTAATTTTATTCTTTTCTCGGGCGCGTTGTTCCAAAACTTCTTCCCAGTCCAAACCTTGACTTGCGCATTCAGCTTCCAGAGTAGACAAGCCGATTTCCATACGAATTTGGCAGGCTTGAGCTTCTTTTACCGGATCCACCCAACCTCGGCCGGGGCCAATCCATTTACAACGGGTGTACGCATAACGGTTTTCATAAAAGTCCGGCGCATCCACTAAACCTTTGTTGACAGCTTCCTCCAACCAAAGCTCATAAACCGGTGTCGCCCAATTGTCTGCCAACCATTGTCGCCGTCCGTTAAAAAAGCGCCAAGCCTCAAGCAAAGCCGCTCTCGCCGAAGAATAGTTGGTTTTTGAAAAATCTTTTAACAGCAATTCATACGGAATATTAAGTCCTGTACCGATATTGCGCAGGACATTCTCTATAAAACTGCCGTATGCCGAGTTAGGACGGCTCGGTGTAAACGGGGCGATTTTGTCGCCGGGAAAGATTGGAATGATCGAACCGCCCTCAAGTTTGACTTTCCAGTCTTTCTTAGCATCCAAGTAATCATCGCTATTTCCGCCAAACAGCTCGTTGAGACTTTCGGCATCCATTGGTGTTTCGATAAAAGCAGCAATCATCGCATTGACAATCGCCGCTTGAAGCTCCGAACGCTCATAATGGTCGAGCATCTTAAACATTGGCATAATCGCCGCAAGGATTGGTTTGCCTCGAGTTTGCCCAATCCTCTCGACATCATGAACGTGGATAACGCGCTTTCTCCCAAATGGCGTATAGGCCGGAATACGCTCCCAACTGTCCATGTCTGAGCCAATCCAATAATCTCCGGGATGGGTTTTGTGAATATGATAGGCGACCGGTGCACCATATTTATCAATTTCAATCCCTCCACGAAGCTCTTTGCTATCCATTCGCTGTTGCGGATTTGACAACCTGTCCGGCTCAATCAGTTGCAAACAGGTGCTAAACTTCCGGTCTTTCAGCCATAATGGCAGTACCAGCGCTTCGCCGTTAATCAGGCAGGATTTGAACACAAGCGTAGTCAATCCGCTGAAATTAAGCATTTTGGCAGCATCGCAAGCAGTTGTTTCCGCCCAACTTCGCCACAAGCTCTCGACCTTGACTTGCCACTCTTCTTCCCATTCCTTGGTTTTACCGAGCAATTTATAGTCCGGTTTGGCTGAAAGGCGAAACCCCGTACCGACAATATTGTCAGAAAGTGTTTGAATTGCCCCGCTTGCCACACCATGATTGCGTGCCAAATCCCGAGACCGCGAAACAATTGTTGACAATTCCGGCAGCAAATCATTATCAGCCGAGCCTTTCAAAGGCTGCCATGAGGACAGTTCTCGAGCTGTTATGGAGGCCGCTTTATGTGATGTATCTGTCATTAAAAACTAACTTTCATAATTCTGCGCCGTCCGGTTGATTTCCCATCAGCCGCCGCTATCTGCGATTTCAGATTGGAAATATAAGCTTCTAGTTGTGTGATATTGGCCTGATTGTAAGTCGTAGAGCCAAAGTTACCAACCGAAACCGAGACTTCTTTTTCGCCAATCATCAGTTTGTGGTAGGCTTCTTCCGCCTCTGCCAATCTAGTTTTTAATATTTCTTTATCTACAGCCATGGATCGTCCACCTTTGTTGCTTTCATTTGTATAAAACGGGCCTTTTTCTTTTTCGGCTTAGCCTCGGGAGCTACGGGAATAAGGCTTTCCAGCTCAAGCCATGCTTTTTCACTCATCCGATCTAAGCCGTAAATCGCCGCGCCGGCACGGGCATAGACACGACAGTCTAACGCTTCATTCCGCCGAGCCGGATCTTTCTCCCATACCGGTTTCGGATAACCATTGGAAATCTTAATGACTTGCTTTTCCGCCGTCAGCTGTTTGAAATATTCTTCAGCATATTGCGGAAAATGACATTTACCAAACAAGCTTGCATCTTCGCCGACACGTTCCATCTTCAGCCAACGATAAAGCTCGGTCTTAATTACCGGACCAGAGACATTCCATACTTTTAAGCCTTTTTTCTTCGTATCGGCTTTTGAGGTAGAAAGGAGCATAGCTGTATCTCTGTTTTGTCCTTTGATGGCAACGACAGTCCGTGGAGCATTGGCTCTTGCACCACCTCCGCCCCAAACAGCTTGGTTAAACTGCCGTACAAAGCTATAAACATCTTGTGTTGCATAGCCGGAGTCAACGCACATCACCCGAATTGGCAGAGTTACGCCGCTTTCATGCGGATAATCGCGGTTAAGGACATTTTCTAAGCGTTTCCACACTTCAGGCTTGGCCGTATCACCGTCCAAAACAAAATATTCCACCGACCAACTCTGTTTTTGCCGTCCCCAAGCCACAACTTCGCATTCAATTCGGTCTTTTTGAATATCCACCCCGGCTGTCAGGAACAATCCTCCCATCGGAATAGTGCCAATCGGATAGGTTTCCCGCGTTTCATAGAGCCGTTGCCATTCCGGCGCATCACTTTCCGCCTCATAGGTTTCGCCCAAGATGGTGTTTTGGAATCCCTGCATCAAACTCGGGTTTTTCTTGGTTTTTTCATAGATATTAACGCATTCCTGCCACGATAGCCAACCAATCGGCGAATACAACGAAGATAAATGAAAACCGGCTGTTAATCCGTCACTTTCGGCAGTTGCTTGCCAATGGCCATTCGCCAGCATTTGTGTTTTGTAATGCTCGCCAATCAGCTTATTGCAATGAACACACTCGTAAAAAACATTACCGTCTTCTTCTCGTATCTGCGCCCATTCCAATTTTTGAAAGCCTCCACAATACGGGCAAGGTACTAAATAATACCGCTTATCCGAAAGCTCAAACTCTCGCTCAATGTTCGATAATCCTTTTATTGTTGGCGTTGAAACCAAAAATATCTTCTTGCGCTTATTAAATGTAGCAGTTCGCCGTTCTGCCAACAAAATCGGATCACCTTCATCGTCAATATCTTGTGGGTAGCCGTCAATCTCATCCATAAACAAATACCGCGCCGGCATAGAACGAAGCCCCACCGCCGAGTTTGCACCGGTCATAACCAAAACGCCGCCCTGAAAGTCTTTTGATAGCATTGTGTTGCCCTTATCTCGAGAACGCGGTGAACTGACAAGATTTTTTAAAGCCGTACAGTCCTCAATCAACGGGTCAATACGTTGGCGAGAGTTACGTTTGGCCATTTCAACCGTTGGCGACACTGCCATAATAGGCCCCGGAGCTTTATGCATAATATAGCCGAGCCAGTTATTGCCACATTCCGTACCACCGATTTGTGCGCCTTTCATAAACACAACCTTTTGAATGGGGCTTTTCGGCGACAGACAATCCATAATTTCTCGCAAATAAGGTGTCCGTGCTGTCCGCCACCGCCCAGGTTCTGAGGCTGATTTGCTTGAAAGGATGCGATATTCATCCGCCCAGTCAGAGACCGACATATAAGAATCAGGCTCAACGCCCTTAAAAAACTCATCTTCTATATAAGAAACCGCGTCAAAGCTCTCGGTCAATAAGCTCCCGGCTTTCTGATAAGAGTTTTCGGACATATTCATCTAATACCTGTACAGTTTTATGCTCGTCTGTTTCAAGCTCCGCCGCAATCAACGCCCCATAACGACTGGAGAACGACACAAACAAATCCCGCAAAGACCGCCCGAGGCTAAAAGCGTGCGCACCGGCCTTTTTACGGTCAATCGTTTCACCGGTTATCATTTTAAGTTTAGCTTTTGCTAACATCGCCCGATAATAAATATCGGCGGTTTTAGCCTGCTGGAAACTGGACATTCCGGCTTTAGGTGCATCAGAAGTTCCATCAAAAACGGGTCAGCCTTGCGGCTTTTAGCCGGATCAGTGTTCATAAACCATTCCTTATTGGCCTCATCCACGTCAATCTTTCCATCCGGCGTTTTATGGATACGCCCCGAGGCAATCGCCGTTTGCACGGCATTAAGCCTAACTCCACGTATCCGCGCATATTCCCGCATTGATACTTTCTGCCTCATGTTTTATTCCTACAAAAGAAAGAGGCCCAGATAATTCTGAGCCTATGTTATATCTTAAGTGAGTTTATTAACATTCCACTTGACCGAGGGCTATCATTTTAATTGTCCCATCTTTGATAAAAGTTGCACGCCATTGTTCTAGTCTCTTTTCTTTAAGCAGACGTTCCATAATGAGGCTATAACCTTTGGTATGCTGTCCGGCCCAAGCAAATTCATCAACATCGTATTCGGCTTTTTTAACCAAAGAACTGGTATTACACATCAATCCCTCAAAACTCTCTAGTAAAATATCTTTGTCTTTTGCCTCAATACCTTGCTCTTGTATGTCGATTATAAAAACATCGTTATGTCTTAACATCTTGAATCTCCTTATCTTTTTCTCTATAACTACAGTAACGCTCTTATTGACACACAAGTCCAGTAAATAACGCATTGAAAATTAATAATTATTCAATATTAAACCATTCCAAACAAGTAGCTAACAGGTGGTTATAATCACTACTTGTTGCTTCTTTATAAAAAGCATCTTGTTCTTCTTTGGATAGTTTTGCTCGTCTCATAGCTCGTAAGCAAAGCCCCAGTAGATTAAACGCATTTCCGTCTTGACCAACGAGTTGAACCGTAATTTCGGGATATTTTACATCAGACATTTTTCTTTCCTTTCGCTTCATTGTTTGTTCAATGAACGCTCTTCTTGGTCTGGAAGTCCAGTTAATTCTGCTTGTTTTTCAAGTAATTGAGCTTTGTTTCCGGTATATTCCTCCCAGCGCCGAATAATTACGTCACAAAACTTCGGATCTAGCTCCATTAGACGTGCCTTGCGCCCAGTTTTCTCGGCTGCAATAAGCGTTGAACCTGATCCACCAAACCCGTCTAAAACGATTTCTCCCAACTTTGAGCTGTTTAAAATAGCTCGTTCCACGAGTTCCACTGGTTTCATAGTCGGGTGCAGGTCGTTTTTAACCGGCTTGTTGTATTCCCAAACGTCCGATTGATCACGGTCGCCGCACCAATAGTGTTTTTGCTTGGCGTTCCAACCATAAAGGATCGGCTCATACTGTCGTTGATAATCCGCACGGCCAAGCGTAAACGTATTTTTAGCCCAGATGATAAAGGTCGACCATTTGCCGCCGGCAGCAATAAACGCATTATATAGAGTATGCAACTCGCTGGAACTCATACAGACATATGCCGCCCCCTGACTGAACATCAATAAATTGGAAAGACTATCGGTCAAAAATTGTGCAAAGCCATCACCGAGGTTGTCATTCATAATTTTACGCCCGCCGAGTGTTCCAGCGTGATAGCGAATACTGTCTTTCATCGAAGAACCATAATTGACATTATACGGTGGATCGGTAAAAATCATCGTGGCAATATCATTTTGCATCAATTTTTTGACATCATCATAAAGCGTGCTGTCGCCGCATAAAAGCCGATGCTCGCCCAAAATCCAAACGTCTCCAGGCTTGGTTACAGCCTCATCAGGAACCTCCGGCACATCGTCATCTTCCGTTTTACCCTCTACCTCAGGTTCGCCAAAGGCCTCTAACTCCTTAAGTTCATCTTCGGAAAAGCCTAAAATGTCGAGATTAAAATCCATATCCTCAAGCTCTTTCATCTCAAGAGCAAGCATTTCTTCATTCCATCCGGCATTAAGGGCTATTTTGTTGTCAGCGATAACCAACGCACGGCGTTGTGTTTCCGTCAGATGTGGCAGACGAACAACCGGAACTTCTTTCAGTCCCATTCGCTGAGCTGCCAACAAACGCCCATGCCCGGCGATAATAACATCGTCAGCACCAATCAAAATAGGATTGGTAAAACCAAACTCCTTAATACTCGCTACAATCTGCGCAATCTGTTCATCATTATGCGTACGGGAATTGCGTGCGTAAGGGATGAGCTTATCAACCGGATAATTCTCTTGAAATTCCATAAATTTCTCCATAAAAAACTAAAAGTGACCAGTCAAAAAGAAAGCCGACCAGACGAGCAAAAACAAATATCCCCGAAAGCCTTGATACACTCAGCTTTCAGGGATAACCTGACCAGTAAACAAAAAAGCGTTTCGCTAGAATTGCGCCGCGGCTTGCGCCCCCGCATACGAACGAAGTCGAGGTAGGACCCACTAAAAGATATACAGATTAAATATCGTCTTTTATTATGTTACTCTTCAAATAATACTCGATATCTATTTTCAATATTCGTTATTATTTTTTCATAAATGTCAGAATATGTTAAGTCTTCTTTATTAAATTTTTCTGCCAATTTGTGAGCTTCAACCACAATATTAGAAAAGCTTCTTTTCATTTCCTTCATTATGCTTGTTGTGTTTAAGTGTAATTGAGTAAAAAGAGCTTCCCAATCTTTTTTTCGAATAGAATTATAATTACCCTTACCATTTATTGTCATTGCGATCTCATGACTAACAATCTTCTTTGGATATATATCAACTGATACTAAATCATATGCGGGAGATAAAATAACTGTATTATTTTTATCTACGTGCAAAAAAGAAAAGTTCTTCGCATGAGCATCTGTATTTCCTATTAGATAATTAAAGATAAGAATCTGTATAAATTTATAACCATCTAATGCTTTTTGATTTGAATACTCTGCTATCGCATTATATACCTGAGATACTTTTGGGCCTCCATCTGATTGGTATTTTTTCCTACTTAAATATCCTAAAACCTGACAAAAGTCTTCTTGATGAATACGTTCAATTTTACCATCAATTAGCCTTCTATCGTATCTTTGAATTTCTAAATATTTTCTACCATCCACAGAATTAAGCTGAACATTTATTGCATCCTTAAATATTCTCTTCGCTAAAGTCATACAAAACAATTCATTTTCAAGTAGATTATCAAAATATTTATTAGTAATTTTAATAATATGCGTTGTTGGATGTTTATCATCTGAACGATAATATTTACCATCAGTTCCTTTATGAACCGCAAATTTTGATTGAGCTCCGGCTAAAGATAAACGAGGAGCATTATCCATACCAGTCAATAATGGGTTAATTGGTAATTCGTCTATAACTTTTGCAAGGGATATTTGATCAATAACCTTTAGATGCTCATCTACTTGTAATTGAAATTCATTTGGATATAAAGAAACAGCCCCAGCACAATCACCACCTATTTGATTTAGAATAGAAAATGCATTTTTATCAGATATATGAAACTTTGTTGCAATTAAACTCAGAGCATCCCCTTCAGGCATTAAATTATCAAAAAAGGGTTCAGCATAAATAGCTTCATATTTTTCTTCTCTAACAGGCATTCTTACTGACAAAGGATACGCAACATCATTATATTGAAACTCTAAATGTCCAATAGAATCTTCAGATAAAACGCCTATTTGTTGTCCATATAAATACACATTTAATATTCTTGACATAAATTACTCCTTATCTGTAGAACTTAAATTAAGTCCTAACATCCAAGCAACATGTAGAGCTTTTTCTAACTCTATTGTTGGTTTTCCTTTTTCCAATTCACCAATAAATCTAGGACTGACATTAGCCATCGCAGACAATTGAACTTGTGTCAGTCCTTGTTTTTTTCTAAATTTTTTTATGGCTTCGCCAAAACTTTTTGCATTTTGTATCATCATATTTTCTTACCTCTCGGTAAGATTAACATATGTTTTATAAAAAATCAACAAGAATCTTACCGATAAGTAAGATTTTATCCATAAAAATCATCATAGTATAAAATATTACCGCTCGGTAATTATAATTAGTGCCTGCCAAGAATGCTGATAATTACTTATTTGAACTATCCGGAATTTCCGGATAATTAAATTCTATTCCAAATATCACACGTTCCAAAATAGAACATATGATAAACTGTAATTGGCAAAATACATTATTTAATATTGATTGCAAATCCCATTACGACAAAGTTTTGCAAATATTGGTTTGTTTAAATCTAATTCTTCTATTAATTCAAAAGGTTTTTTATTGATCTTTATATTTTCATAGCTTGCTTTATTATCTTTGACAATTTTAACTATAGCACTGGGTAAATCTGACTTGCCGATACATGAAGATAGGTAAACAAAGCACTCATCATTACCTTTTAAGTATTCTACAGCCAAACGGCGAGCATAAATATTTAATGTAACATCCGCCTTGCTCCCATCCTTAGTCCAAGGACTACCACCTCCAATCGGACAGGCTGTAGAATAAAAATCGCAAGCAAGTTTGCGACCTGTAACACCACAATCAGCAACAGAGGAGTGGAGTTTAAATGCTCCTGTGCCATTAACAATAAGATTATCGGGGATCTCTCCGAGTGTTTGCACAATAAATGTCGTTAAATCTTCTGGCTCAAGCATTGGAATTGCAACCACAGCGGTTTCAATATGATCGTAATCATTAAGAGTTATCTGTGTTTTAATATCTAAACCGAGGTTTTTACTCTGACGAGCTTTAATATAAAGAGCGTTGTTTAATGTTTTTGTAAGGTAAAGCTCTTTATTTATCAAACCTGAACCTTGACAAGCATATCCGACAAACACACCCTGATCCCCCCAACCATCACGAACAACCCCTTGCTTAATATCGCTAGATTGTTGCCCGATGAGGTTGATAATGTTAATTTTGCGAACATCAATCGCATATTTTCCCCAAATATTAGCATACGCCTCATCATATCCGATATCTCTGATTGCATTTTTAACAAACTCGTTAATTTCTGATAAATTAACATTACCGGATACTTCACCGCCCAAAACAACGGTATTATCTTTAATCAAAACCTCAACGGCATATTTAACCTCCGGATCCTGAGCCAACATCCTGTCAAGGATGTAACTGGAAACATAATCAGCCATTTTATCAGGGTGTCCAAGCGAGACATACTCTGCAGTACGTTTCATAATAACTCCTTTGCATATAAAAAAGCCCACAGAAGCTTATCTGCAGGCATAAATTTTTGATGATAAAAAACATAAAAAGGGACGTTTTTGCATTACGTCCCCGATTATATCCTCATTAGTAAGGCATTTTTGCAAAAGTGTCTATAGCAAATATGTCCTAGACATTTTTACTCCCTTTGATAAAAAACTCAATTTTCATCAAAGCCTTGGAATACCTAGCACAAAGATTACTTTTGCATAGCCCAAACTCTCTGCAGAGCAATTTCCATGGAATTCTGTTGGCACGTTTCCAAACAAGCCGCCGTTCATCCAAAGAAAGAACTGGCAGCCACTCCAAAACCACACGCTCCCACAGTGTTATCTGTTCTTGTGTCGGTAGGATTTTGAGCGGACGTTTTTCCATAAAAATTAACTCCTGTGGCGTATAAATTATATCCGGCATACAACTTCTGTACTTCGGAGCTCGCACCGGTGGCAACAATCTCTCAACATAGGCGGCAGTTTCCAAATCCTGCTTAACTTCTTCAATCTTAATATCAGCCATTTTGCACCGCCTTTACCTTGCCCAAAACATCGGAACAAACATCAGTCAACGTTTCCATTTCCGAATATGACAGACCGTTTTCCTTGCAAAACCACTTCCGAACAGCTTTCCGCCAATCAACGGCAATATATTTTTTGCCATTCATCCAACCTCGTTCTTCATTCCATCGAACAAATGCCGCCGGATCTATTGTATAACCGCTTTCCTGACAATATGCCGCCACATCTTCCACACTCGGAGCACCGACATAAACCTGCTTATCCACAGACAACGCCTCTTTATTTTTATATTCATTATCCGATTCATTCTCTTTCTCAGACTCACCCGGTGGGGGAGTAAGTGCTTTTGCTAAAGATTTGCTTCCGCCTTTTGAACCAATTGCTTGGCGTTTTTCGCAGATTTCCTTATATTTAGCGTTATTCTTTTCAACCGTATCTTGAATCGCTTCAAACCGCTTCTTAACCGGTTCCGATAACTTAAAAGACACATCTCCGTAAAAGTTAATTTCACATAACGCAATTATTAAATCGGCAATCTGATTTTTCCTAAAGTTATGCACCGCGGCAAGGAAATCAGCAGGATAAAGCACAAAAGAGGTCTTTTTATCCATTCTGACCTCCGTCTTTAGAAGCTTTTTTTGATATTCTTGATGCCTTGTATCCACTCCAGCGCAAGACTGGTGCGGCGAACTTCGTTGCTAATCTGCCGTTCCAGACGGTTAAGAGCGGACACTTCCAATTCCAAAAGATAGATAACCGGAATTTTACGAATTTCTTCCGAGATATAAACCTGATGTTCATTATTTTTCATGGGTCTTCCTTTCAAAATTTGTTTCCGACAACAGGAACACCCGTGGAAATAAAAAAACGGAGCCGGCTATTTTAATTTTTTTCGCAATTTTTCAAATAATCTCCTGATAACACGTTTATGAATATGCATTTGTACGGCAATTTGATTAATGGAATAACCATCACCAATCATCTGCAAAATCTTCTTTTCCTTAGCATCTGCCATTTTATTGATTTCAATTATTAAAATATTTTCATCAAAATCATTATCTGATGCGTTTAAAAAAGAAAATTCCCCATCAACTTCATAATCAGTCAATGAGGAATATAAAAAGTCCCGGCGGTGATATCTTTGGGTCAGCAGATTGGTGGCATATTGCTTTATTGAATGTACCACCAGAGCTTCGTCAGGATCGGGTATTTCATAAAAACGCTTCAAATAAAAGAGCAAAAGATCTTGTGCCAGATCCTCCTTATCTTCAGATGAAAACAATGGCGTTGACAGCAATCGGCGAATTTGCGACAAAATAGTAACACGGACATACATGGGTAGTCCGTTGAAAATATTTGGATTCATAAAACAAACCTCTCTAAATGTTAATGAGAGGTCTATTCTCCAAAATTAACTCATAGGCTTCAATGTACCGCATGAACAGCTAACGGTTGATTTAAAGTCTTTTCTCTATTAGGCGCGAGTTTTTAGAAAAATCAATTGTGTACAAGCCTGTGGACATTACAAATTAAATCCATACTTTATACGTTGTTGCGTCCAAAGTATTGGTATTTCCGATTCTAGTATTTTTTTGAGGCTTAAAGTTTTGGGGCAGGCTCCATCCACAATCGCCGTCACAATATCTGGAGCAAGAAAAGTCATGCGCATGACTTTTCCAACATATTCGCGACTTAGTCCCTCACGTTTGGCCAATTCGTCAAGAAATATATTTTCTTTTTTCATTTTATCCTGCCAAACGAATGCCTTAATTAGAGTAAGATACAATGGGTTATTCTCATCCGGCTTATATTTTTCCGGAGCAAAAATTTTAAGCGAGCCGCGTCTCCGGCGCAGACAAACACGGTACATAATCTCATTTTCCTCACCGTCTATATTATTAGGAAAAAGTTGTTCCTTCATTTTGCCATCCATTAGACTAAGAGCCAAATCTGTATATATTATTTTAATGCGGTCGACATTTACCCTAATTTTTTTTATCAAAAGCATTAGCAACTGCCGCTGAACGGTGGGTGATAAATGATGGATAAAACTTTCCGAACCATTTAGTTTATCAAGAACTTGCACATCTTTAATATCAGGGCGGACAATTTTCGCTTCCTCTATCAAACCGAAAATTATTTTTGGGGACTTGATAATCAATTCTATCTGCTGTAATACAAAATTATCCATCTCTCCTGCTGGAATGCTGCCAACATGGCAATTCTTAAAACCTTCTTTAACAGCCCGGACGGATGTGTAATATTCATAAATCTTATTCTTTTTATTGGATCTTGTGGAGACCATCGCCGCTTGACAGCAGTCACAGGCAATAAAACCTTTTAATAAAGAGTGTTCAACAAAACGTGAAGGTGCAAGCCGCCCGATTCGGTTTTTGCTTTTGATTTTTTGTACTTCGTCAAAGAGCTCTTGCGAAACAATTGCTTCGTGTTGCCCCTCATAAATATTCTTCTTATGCGGAATTTTACCTGCATAGATAACGTTTTTCAGCATTTTACTGACGCGCATATGGGTAAATTTGCCGTTATTCCCTTTACTCATTGTCGTGTAACCATTTTCATTAAGCCATTCCGCTACTGCAATTTCAGAACGCAGAACCAGATATTTTTCAAATGCAAGCCTGACAACAGTTGCTTCCTCCTCATTAACAACTAATTTTTTATTATGAGAGCTATACCCCAGCGGTAAAATACCGCCCATCCACATACCTTTTTTCTTGGAAGCCATCACCTTGTCACGAATACGTTCAGTAATAACTTCTCTCTCAAATTGGGCAAAAGAAAGCAATACATTTAATGTTAGTCGTCCCATAGAATCATAAGTATTAAAATTTTGCGTAACCGAGACAAACGAGCATTGGTTGCGATCCAAAACATCGACTAATCTTGAAAAATCCATTAATGAGCGGGTCAGTCGATCAATTTTATAAACAACAATCATATCAACCAATCCCGCTTCCACATCTTGCAAAAGTTGTTGAAGTGCCGGGCGTTTTAAACTTCCTCCAGAAAATCCGCCATCGTCATAATGTGTTGGAATAACTTCCCAACCTTGATAGGCTTGGCTTTTGATATAGTTCTCACCAGATTCCCTTTGAGCTTCCAATGTATTAAATTCTTTATCCAAACCGTCATCCGTGGATTTTCTGGTATAAATGGCACAGCGGATAGTTTTCATTTACCATCTCCCAAACCAAAGAAAAAGCGACCAGAAATCCGCTTGCCGGTAATTTTCTGTGCCACAGCAGACAGGCTTTTGTAATAAGAACCCTCAAATTGAAATCCGGCGGCAGAAATAATAACATTGTATTCTTTTCCCCGATAAGTCTTAACCAAACGTGTTCCAATTCGTGGCAGGCTACCTTTATCTTCAACTTCAGAATGTTTTAAAACAGTTTTACCCAACAACAGGTTTTTAATGTTTTCAGGAACGCCGCCGTATGCCAACTCCTGCATCCGATAAGCAAGTCGGGGAATATAGTAACGCTTTGTTTTCCAAATCGGTTCGCTGTCAAAATACTGTTTCCACATTTCTTGCAACTCGGGTACACTCATATCGTTGAGCTGCAAAACGTCATTTTCTACCATTTTCAACTCCTTTCTTTACAATATGAATGCTTGGATTTTCTTTGTTATCCAGTCCTTTTTGCGATAATCCTGAACAATTCTGCCCATCAATCCAAGCAAGCAAATCCGGTAATAAAAGCTGTATGATTTTTTGCGTATCTGTCATTGTTAACCTCCGACAGAACCACCCGTGCAAAAACAAAATCGGAGCCACTTTTGGGAAAATAAATTCTAATATATTGATAAAGAATGATAAAATATTTGTATAAATAACATTGCCTCTTATACAAACGATAAGCAAATGAGGAAAATAAAGCAAAAAAGAATAGGCTATTTTCTCTGATTAGATTATATTCCGAAGGTTGTAGTTTTGGGGATATCAGAAGTCTGAAAATGTATATATTTGGGGTGTATTTTAAGAATTTTGCTTCAAAATCTTAAGATAATTCAGAGAGGGGTACGCCCATCAAAATAAAAAACAAACCCCACGGTTTTTGGGGCATTGAGAGGGATGATAGATACGAAAAAAGAGGAAGTATAAACTTCCTCTTTTGCTATATGGTTGCGGGGGCAGGATTTGAACCTACGACCTTCAGGTTATGAGCCTGACGAGCTACCGGGCTGCTCCACCCCGCGATAAATTAGTTCATACCCCATATCGTGAAGACAGCGTATAGATACGCTTTTTTACAAGTCTTGTCAAGACTTTATTTGCAGATTTTTAGAAAAACAATGAAATTATTACAGCGAATGCAAAAACAGCTATTACCAGCCAATGCCACCATTTCATTTTACACCTCCGTTAATGCCTTTAATTAAACATAACTAACGCCGCAACAACCAAAATCAGGACAACTGCGGCAAGAGCCTTATGTCGGTTTTCCCATTCCATATCACACCTCAGATACATCTTTCATAATAATATAATTTCTCAGTTTTCAATTACAAGCAGTCGTCCGTTTTCAACTTTTTCCAAAACCGCCGGAGCCGCAAAGAAACCTCGGCTGTCCTGCTCCAGCTTTCCGACTGAACCTTCATATATCTTTATCCCCTTAAGAACATCGACAGCGTTTTTTCTCTCCTGTGAGTTTTCAAACGCTTCGGATATTAACATAACCGCATCATAAATATTACCGATTGCATAAACGCTGCTGTGGGGATTCTCTTTTTTCAGCCGGTATTCAAGACTTTCCCCGCCCTTTGCAACATCTGCCAAATACATCCCGTCTATAAGGGAAAAATCCGGCAACATGGAAAACGCCTCAATGTTAGCCAACGGAAAATTCAGATTCTGTTGACGATACTGTTTAATAAAAGGATAAATGCTGCCTCCGTAAATCAACACCAAAACAACATCCGGTTTTCTTTGTTTTACTTCTGCCAACAGCATCCGAAAATCTTTTTCAGCCGGTTGCACGTAATATGTTGTCAGATTAATCTGCGGATAATTGTTTTGTTGTTCAAAAAGTGTTTTCGCCAACGAAAGCGTACCAGCATTATTAGCGGCAATAACAACAACTTTTTTCCATCCCCGATTTTCAAAAAAATCCAACAGTTTTCGTGTTGTTTCTGCCGGAGGTGTCCAATGTACAAAATTATACTTCCCCGTCAAAACGGCTTCGTCCGTTGCTCCAAAGTTGATATGAATAATCTGATACCGCTCAGCCAGAGGAGCTACAATATTACCGGCCTGCGAGGCAAAGCTGATAATCGCATCTACCTTATCCGTATTTATAAATTTATTGACAACCGCTGCGGTTTTTCTTGCCTCAAAAGCATCATCTTCAATGATTAACCTATAGTGGTACTTTCCGCCCCTTTTATTAACCTCATCTACCGCCAATGACGCTGCTTCGCGGAGAGCATCGCCGGCAAAGGCAAACTCGCCGCTCAACGGCAGCGATATGCCGACAAGAACATCTCCTTCAGCACGCTTCTCATCACCGCAGCCGGCAAGAAAAACACATCCCAGTATTACCCCAAAAAGCGATATAAATCTCATTTTACGCTCCGTTTTGTTTCTTGCAGTATAGATGATAAAAAAATGAAAAACACCAAAAAAGAGAGGCCTCGTCCAAAGGCCTCCCCCTTACCAATTTTTATTCAGAGTTTATAATATTACAGGAGTTTGATGTTTCCGGCAGCTATACGGCCGCGGTCATCATAAAGATCAAACCCGACCCTTTGGCCGTCATTCAATTTACGAATACCAATTTTCTCCAATTGGGTAATGTGTACAAATACGTCTTTTGCTTCGCCCTCAGGTTCAATAAATCCATATCCTTTTTTGCAATTAAACCATTTAACAGTACCTTGTTTCATCATCATACTCCCTTAGAGTTTATTTATTATATTTAAAATTTTTTTATAGCAATAGACTCGCTACACTTAAAAGTTTATACAATTATATAATTAAAATCAATCGATTAAATATCGTATACAGGTAACGAATTTTTCGTACACCGATTTTGTTATTTACCTAAATATAACAACGGGAAACCAAAGGTCACAATAGTGGAGCAAACAATAAACCAAACAGGTGGGTGGATAGCAGGACGGCGGGGGTGATATAAAGATTAAGAAAAAAAAGAAGCCCTTGCAAAGGAGCAAGGGCGAATAAAGAACAACAAACATAAACAGAAGGAGTATGCAGTTAGAAGATCTGGCAACGACTTACTCTCCCGCGCCTTAAGACGAAGTACCATCAGCGCTAAAGGGTTTAACGTCCGAGTTCGGAATGGGATCGGGTGGGACACCTTCGCTAGAATCACCAGATCATCCAACTGCATACAAGGAACGACTGAGCAAACATCTTATGGAAGATTATTTATACGTAAAAAAATCAAGCCAATCAGACTATTAGTATCAGTTAGCTAAATACATTGCTGTACTTACACACCTGACCTATCAACGTGGTGGTCTACCACGGTCTTAATTGGGATACCTAGTTTCAAGGTGGGTTTCCCGCTTAGATGCATTCAGCGGTTATCCCGTCCATACTTAGCTACCCAGCGTTGCTCTTGGCAGAACAACTGGTACACCAGAGGTATGTTCATCCCGGTCCTCTCGTACTAAGGACAAATCCTTTCAAGTATCCTACACCCACGGCAGATAGGGACCGAACTGTCTCACGACGTTCTAAACCCAGCTCGCGTACCACTTTAATCGGCGAACAGCCGAACCCTTGGGACCTTCTCCAGCCCCAGGATGTGATGAGCCGACATCGAGGTGCCAAACTCCGCCGTCGATGTGAACTCTTGGGCGGAATCAGCCTGTTATCCCCGGAGTACCTTTTATCCGTTGAGCGATGGCCCTTCCACTCGGGACCACCGGATCACTATGACCGACTTTCGTCTCTGCTCGAAATGTCTCTCTCGCAGTCAGGCTGGCTTATGCCATTGCACTCGACGACTGATTTCCGACCAGTCTGAGCCAACCTTTGCGCGCCTCCGTTACTCTTTGGGAGGCGACCGCCCCAGTCAAACTACCCACCATGCAGGGTCCCTCTTCCCGTTCAGGGAAGCAGGTTAGATATCAAATAACAAAAGGGTGGTATTTCAACGTCTGCTCCATTACAACTGGCGTCATAACTTCATAGCATCCCACCTATCCTACACATTTGTCACCTAATACCACTGCAAAGCTATAGTAAAGGTTCACGGGGTCTTTCCGTCTAACCGCGGGTACTGAGCATCTTAACTCAGAATTCAATTTCGCTGAGTCTATGTTGGAGACAGCGGGGAAGTCGTTACGCCATTCGTGCAGGTCGGAACTTACCCGACAAGGAATTTCGCTACCTTAGGACCGTTATAGTTACGGCCGCCGTTTACTGGGGCTTCAGTTCAATGCTCTCACATCTCTCCTTAACCTTCCAGCACCGGGCAGGCGTCAGACCCTATACTTCATCTTTCAATTTAGCAGAGTCCTGTGTTTTTAGTAAACAGTCGCTACCCCCTAGTATGTGCCCCCCACCTTAAGTTGCCTTAAAATGGGGCTTGCTTATCCCGAAGTTACGCAAGTATTTTGCCTAGTTCCTTCAACATAGTTCTCTCAAGCGCTTTGGTATTCTCTACCTGTCCACCTGTGTCGGTTTGGGGTACGGTCTATACTAGGGCTATTTCCTGGAACTCATTCACTGCATATCCAATCCAATAAGGACATACAATTTACTGAATCCGTCACTTCCTAGTTGGTTCAGGAATATTAACCTGATTCCCATCGACTACGCATCTCTGCCTCGCCTTAGGGGCCGACTAACCCTGCGCAGATTAGCTTTACGCAGGAAACCTTGGACTTTCAGCGGAAGAGTCTCTCACTCTTCTTTTCGCTACTCATGTCAGCATTCTCACTTCTGATACCTCCAGCAAACCTTACGGTTCACCTTCGCAGGCCTACAGAACGCTCCGCTACCACTTACACTTACGTGTAAATCCGTAATTTCGGTATATGGCTTTAGCCCCGTTACATCTTCGGCGCAAATCGTCTTGTTTAGATCAGTGAGCTATTACGCTTTCTTTAAAGGATGGCTGCTTCTAAGCCAACCTCCTGACTGTTTTGGACAATTCACTTCCTTTACCACTTAGCCATAATTTTGGGACCTTAATTGACGGTCTGGGCTCTTTCCCTCTCGACACTAGACCTTAGCACCTAATGTCTGTCTGGTGAGTATCACTCTTGAGTATTCGGAGTTTGATAAAGTTTAGTAAGGATCGCTCCCCCTTAGCTCTTTCAGTGCTCTACCCCTCAAGGTGTCCGCTCACCGCACTACCTAAATAGTTTTCGCGGAGAACCAGCTATTTCCGAGTTTGATTGGCCTTTCACCCCTAGCCACAAGTCATCCCTATCTTTTTCAACAGATATGGGTGCGGTCCTCCAGTTGGTGTTACCCAACCTTCAACCTGCTCATGGCTAGATCACTCGGTTTCGGGTCTAATGCATGTAACTTATCGCTCTATTAAAACTCGCTTTCGCTACGCCTACACCTATCGGCTTAAGCTTGCTACATACACTAAGTCGCTGACCCATTATACAAAAGGTACGCCGTCAGGCCTTAAAGACCCTCCGACTGCTTGTAAGCATTCGGTTTCAGGTTCTCTTTCACTCCCCTTATAGGGGTGCTTTTCACCTTTCCCTCACGGTACTTGTTCACTATCGGTCAATCAGTAGTACTTAGCCTTGGAGAGTGGTCTCCCCATTTTCAGACAGAATTTCTCGTGCTCCGCCTTACTCAAGAATTTATTAACTTTCTACTTGTACAGGACTATCACCTTCTTTGGTGCAACTTTCCAGATGCTTCCAATTCTTATTAATAAATCCATCGGCTGGTCCGATTTCGCTCGCCACTACTTTCGGAGTCTCGGTTGATTTCCTTTCCTACAGGTACTTAGATGTTTCAGTTCCCTGCGTTCGCTCTTTCTACACTATGTATTCGTGTGAAAGTGACCTTGCGGCCGGGTTTCCCCATTCGGACATCCGCGGATCAATGCTTATTCACAGCTCCCCACGGCTTTTCGCAGTGTATCACGTCCTTCTTCGCCTCTGATTGCCTAGGCATTCGCCAAATGCTCTTACCTATCGCTTGATTCTTTACGTATAAATAATCTCCCATCCCTGGAATCTCATCTATACTCTCAGTAAAATTTACCCGTTTTTAATATTTCATATTAAAAGGTGTATTTTCTACTTTCTCCTTAGATTTTACTCTAATTCGTTTCTTTTCTTCTTATTTACAATGTCTTTATAACTCGCACTCTCGTGCCCTTACCTAATCGCTTAGGTAACTCTTTCTTCTTGCCATATCTTGGTGGAGGTAAGGAGGATCGAACTCCTGACCCCCTGCTTGCAAAGCAGGTGCTCTCCCAGCTGAGCTATACCCCCGATTTACCATAAAAGCAAACTTTATCTTGCTCTCGCAGTCTTGGTGGGTCTGGGAAGACTTGAACTTCCGACCTCACGCTTATCAGGCGTGCGCTCTAACCACCTGAGCTACAAACCCTTAAACGGCTTGCCACCAGATATCTTAAGAGGATACGTAGGCAGTAATCTTTACTGCTTCGTTTCTTTGAAAGGAGGTGATCCAGCCGCAGGTTCCCCTACGGCTACCTTGTTACGACTTCGCCCCAGTCGCTTACCCTACCGTGGTCGCCAGCCTCCTATTGCTAGGTTAGCTCAACGCCGTCAGGCAGAACAAACTCCCATGGCGTGACGGGCGGTGTGTACAAGACCCGGGAACGTATTCACCGCGGCATGCTGATCC